>Ga0137306_100566_pt1 | contig 49044 bp, 43 predicted proteins | sample Inofroosms_March_FD_97187 | JGI IMG/M metagenome (GOLD analysis project Ga0137306, IMG submission 97187) | Mouse cecal microbial communities from Vienna, Austria - N-Acetylneuraminic and N-Acetylglucosamine D2O microcosms_March | ecosystem: Host-associated > Mammals > Digestive system > Large...
GAAATGAGCTTCTGGATGTTATTATTCACGATAAGGCAAAGAAAGCCAAAGAACAGCAGATAGATTTCTCAGCGGTTATCCATTTTGAGGCCGGCGGGTTTATCGAACCGATGGATCTGAGCACCATTTTTGGGAATGCACTGGATAATGCAATAGAGGCGAGTGTGAAGCTGCCGCCAGAGCAGAGGCTCATTACGGTAAAAGCAGGCCGTATCCAGGATGTGTTGATGATTGTGTTTGAGAATTATGCGGTAATGGGGAAGACGATTGGCACGTCAAAAGAAGATGAATTGCTGCACGGGTTTGGGATTCCCAATATCCGCAAGGCAGTAGAGAAGTATCATGGAGAGTGCGTGATCCGGCAGGAGAATGGGAAATTTGTAATGAAAAATATAATACCGTTACCCGAAATCTAAGATGAGTGAAAGCCATGAGATAAGAAAGATCTTGTGGCTTTTTGCATTGATATCAACCGCTTGTTATGTGATTTTTGATTAGTTTAGGCTGTTGCTATATTAGTTTAGGCAGCGCATATTGAAAAAAATTTTCACTGAAGTATCCTAATCATATCAAGAAACAAGAGGAGGAACTTTTATGTTAAAAGTCGAACATTTATTTAAAAGCTACAAAACAGGAAGGATAACCTATGAGGTGTTAAAGGACGTCTGCTTTGAGGTGAAAGAGGGAGAGTTTGCGGCGGTTATGGGGGCATCCGGAAGTGGAAAGACAACCATGCTCAACTGCATTTCCTGTTTTCATCCCTACGATAAGGGTGAGATCACCCTGAATGGTATCTGTCTTTCCAGATTAAGTGAAGAGGAAATTGCGAAAGTGAGGAATGAGCAGTTAGGTTTTGTATTTCAGGATTTTATGCTGCTTGATGGTCTCACCGTGTTTGAGAATGTGTGTGTGCCAAAGGTGATCCGCGGCGAGGATTATAAGTTGATGGAGAAAAAAGCAGGAAAACTTCTGCGGCTGTTTGGCATTGAACATATAGCAGATAAATATCCGGCAGAGATTTCCGGCGGCCAGAAACAGAGGGCGGCGGTAGCGCGTTCTCTTATGAACGATCCACTTGCGATCCTTGCCGATGAGCCTACCGGAAACTTAGACAGCCGATCCAGTGAGGCGGTTATTCAGGCATTTATTGAGGCGAAAAAAACTCTGGGAGCAACGACACTGATGGTAACGCACGATACATTTTCCGCAAGTTACTGTGACCGTGTGATTATGATGAAAGATGGAAAAGTTCATTCAGAACTGACGAACAATGGAAACAGGAAAGCATTTTTGGAAGATCTTCTGGATGTATTAAGGAAATTGAATGGTGGTGAGAACGATGACGCTGCTTAATGTGCTAAACAAACTTAAAAAATATAATAAGGGAAACTACAAACAATTCAGTCTGTGCTTTTCTCTGTCTGTATTATTGGTGTCAGCCCTGACGTTTTTCATGCTGAGCCCGTTTGTACAGAGCAGACTGCCGTCCGGCGGAGATTCCAGAAAAATGTTGTACATGGTATATGCAGTAGCCGTAACGGGATGCGTACTGTTTACCATTTATGCAGCGGGGCTGTTTCTTCGGTTTAAGAGCCGGGAGGTCGGTATCCTCATGGCGCTTGGAACAGCGAAAGGCAGGCTTTCAAAAACTATAATGAAAGAGATGCTCCTGCTTATTGGGCAGCTATCTGTGGTTAGTATTTTCATTGGCGGTATGATGGCATTTGGTTTTGGAAAACTTTATGAGTATTTGATCCAGAGTGCAGAAGGAGATGGGTTTCGTCTATCCCTGCCTGGCTTAGCCGGATCGGTTGTGTTCGTATTAACAGTATCTGTTATGATCATGGGAATGACGGCCAGATTTTTGAAACGGGCAAATCTGATTGAGATTTTAACTGAGGAGCGAAGAACAGAGCCGATCAAGAAAAATGTTGATGGTAAATACCTGGTTACAGGTTTGATTTTGATTGCACTGGGAATATTGGGAGGACTGATTGTTCCATCTATAATCAGTACGATTTTTAAAAGGGTACTTGGCAGTTTTACTTATGTTTTTTACATTTTGGTATTGATCGGCCTGTACAAGATCATGGTGTATTCGGTTGCAGTTCACAAACGAGGAAAAAATCCGCAGAAATACTACAAGAATTTGATCTCGTTTGGGATGTTGAAATTTCAGGGAGTATCCGTTGTGCGCAACATGCTGATTAGCACGCTCCTTTTGGCAGGAGCATTCTTTGCGATATTCTACTCTGCAACAAACTATATTCAGGGAGCAACGATTGCAGCAAGTGAGGATAATGATATGTCCTATCGTTATCTCGGAGATGCGGATCGATTAACGATGCAAGATGTAAAGTCTATTGCTGCAGCGTATGGTGTGGAAATCACCGATTACCGGGAAGTAGAAATTGCACGTCTGCTTGGCAGCGGTGTGGCAAGAGAGAATTATGATGAGGAAGGTATGCTTACGGAGGAATACCGTGAAAAGGATTATTACAAAAATTTTATCAGTGCAGGCATGTTCTCAGAAGCAACAGGAATGGAAGTGAAAGTAGAACCGGGGACTTATTTGTATGTTAATCGGAGAAATAATACAGAAAATTATTGGTTTTTACCGGAAGATCTGGATATGGCGGAAAATACGGACACAGGAATAAAAAAGGGACTTATCTTTGCAGGAACTGTAGAATATAGCAGTTTCTTTTATGACCGGGGACAGGATGGAAATGCAAGTTATATTTTAAACGATGAAGATTTTGCAGAGTTAAAAAAAGGATTATCCAACAAGTTTCAAATGACGCAGGTGTTGTTTAATGTTTCAGACGCGGGGGATACTTATGCATTTTCTAAAGAATTGTATGCACGGTATTGTAAATCTGTGCCGGATAGTATGCGCGTGATGGCTGCCTATGATGAATATCGGGAGGGAGTGGATGCCGGGTATGATTACGGCGGGCTGACTACACTTTATCCCAAACGCCCGGAGATCGAAGTTGACTGGAAATATAGTCCGGTGTTCGTTCCTCTTCTGGAGAGAAGTTTTGTGCTGACTTATGCAACGCTGTTATTAATATTCGTTTTTGTATCGGTGATCTGCCTGGTATCGGCAGGGGTGATTGGTTACACTAGAAGTATTACAGTTGCTGTGAAAAGTAAGCGTGTGTTGATGGATGTGAAGAAATTGGGAGCCGGGCAGGAATATTTGAATCGGATTTTAAAAGAACAGATAAAAAAGATATTTGTTCTGCCGACAGCAGCGGCGACAATTTTAATGTTCATTTATTACACAATGATTTTGTGGCAGAACGACGGAGTGATTTCTTCAAATGAATATCCGATGATCGGATTTAATATCGCAGTCTGTCTGATAGTTGTTCTATATCAGTATACTCTTTACTGTTCATCTTTTAGAAAATCGCAGATGCTGGTCTTTGGCGCAGGAACAGCAGTTATGAAAAAAAGGAGAGAACGAGACGGTGAAAGAATATAAAATTCGTATCAATGGCGGAGTTGATTTTGTGGTTGTATTTCCCGGAGTGATCGGTTCCCTGATTTCTAAAATTCGTGAGAATGGAAATGAGGAACTGGTGGCAGGGATTGAGGAAGTGATGCCGGAGCAGATGACGGAATACCTCCTCCGAGTGCTCAACACAAATCGCTTTACGAACAGTCAATTCCGGTTCCGGCAGATATTGGAGGATCCGATTACAAAAGAGGGGCTGTATCGGGTGCTTGGGGAACAGTTACAGAGCATGGATATAGACGAGAGGAAATGCTTTGATAAAGTAGAGCTGATTGAGAGGCTGTTTGGAGATTCTGGATTGGAAATTGAGTGTACGATTCCGTTTCTGTGGGCGTGTAAGGATACTGCGGCAGTATTTTTATACACATTTCCAGATGGAGAGAAGGAAAAGATACGCATTGAGTATTAGTTACTGTACACTCCGTTCACAGGAACATTCGCAAATCCATCTAAAATTCGCTCTGCGAATGGGATTTCAGGGTGTTGTTGAAATCCCTGTAGGAGTGTGGTAGAATCCAATCATGGAAGTCATGACAGGGACGGCAGTCTTCCGGGTCAACGACTGATCTGCAGTTGGTAGTTAAAGATATGCGGTATTGGTGTGGCGATGGGTAATGCAGTACAAGAGGCCAAAGCGTTCGGAGGCAGAATTGGAGGATAAGAGGATTTATGATACTTGAAACAGAAAGACTATGTCTGCGTGAAATGGGCCAGTCTGATTTCACATCTCTATGCAAAATCATGCAGGATCAGGAAACCATGTATGCTTACGAAGGGGCTTTCAGCTATTCGGAGGTGCAGGAATGGCTTGACAGGCAAATCCGCCGTTATCAGAAATGGGGATTCGGCCTGTGGGCAGTCATCTTAAAAGAAACCGGTGGAATGATCGGACAATGCGGACTCACGATGCAGCCATGGAAAGAGGAAGAAGTGCTTGAAATAGGATACCTTTTTAATCGGAGATTCTGGCATAAAGGATATGCAGTGGAAGCAGCCAGGGCATGTAAGCAATATGCCTTTGAGACACTGAATGCAAAAGAAGTCTGTTCCATTATCAGAGATACGAATATAGCATCTCAGAATGTAGCCATTCGAAATGGTATGACCATGACGGATAGCTGGACAAAGCATTACCGTGGCGTGGATATGCCGCATGACCGTTATGTGGCAGTTCGTTAATTGGGGACAGGTCATTTTCAATCGGGGACGGGGCATTTTTAAAAATGCCCCGTCCCCGTAATAACTATGTAACAACTGGGAGTTATGATGATGCTGTAACAACAAAGTATCCGTGAGAAAGGAGCGAAGATTATGAACAGAGCATGGAAGAGGTACAGGATTTTACTGACAGCAGGGGCAATGGCGGTGTGCATGGCAGCAGGACTGGGGATGGGAATCCAGTGGTCGAGGGACAATGCGCAGAAGGCGGTGGTGGAAGCCGCAGAGAAGAAGTTTATAAATGAGACGGGGAATCCGGCGCCATATGAACCGCAGGGGGATCTCACTAATCTGTACGGGGAACGTCTGTATAAGGATGTAGTGGACGAGGATATTGGGAAAGAGGTGTGCGATAAATATAAGCTTGACTATGATAAAGTTCTTGAGAGCGATCTGACCCGTGAGATGAGGAATTATGAGGAGAGCCTGTGGCTTAGGAAAAAGATGGGAGACTGTCCGCTTCTGGGCAGAGAGCTGGATACACATGATGGCTTTTCCTCCCTGGAGGAATATATCAGTGATATCTATGCATTTGGCGAGGGGGAGGAAGTAATCAGGACTATGTGCGAAGAGTTTGAGATTGATCCGGATCAGGCTAAGGTGTCCGATCTGACGACAGAGCAGCTTATAGAGACCGGGGAGAAGGCTTATGAGACCTCCGATCATCCAAAGGGATAACGGTTATGGCAGATATATTGATTGTGGAGGATGATAAAAGGATTAATGAGCTGATCCGAAGAACACTTTCCATGACAGGACATCAGGGGTTTCCAGCTTTTTCAGGCCGGGAGGCCCTTTTTGTGCTCGAGGGAAAACGGATCGATCTGATTCTTTTGGATATCGGGCTGCCGGACATGGACGGCTTTGGACTGATGAAGCGGCTGGCAGGAGAATATGCGGATATTCCCGTAATCTGCGTGACCGCGAGGGACGAGGTTCCGGACCGGGTGAAGGGATTAAAAGGAGGGGCGGAGGATTATATTGTTAAGCCGTTTGCCGTGGAGGAGCTGTTGGCGCGGATACAGGTGGTGCTGCGCCGCTTTCATAAAGAGCAGAATGTTTTTTACATCCGGGATGTGGAGGTAGATCTGTCGGGCGCTGTTGTGAAGAGAGGGGGGAGGACGGTGGAGCTTACGAACCGGGAGTACGAGCTTCTTAAGGTACTGCTGCTGAACCGGAATATTGCGCTCTCTAGGGAGCGGCTCTTGGAGCTTGCCTGGGGGATGGATTTTTACGGGGATGACCGTACCGTGGATGTGCATATCCGGAGGCTGAGGCAGAAGCTGGGACTGGAGAAGGATATCCGAACGATTTTCAAATACGGGTATCGGCTGGAGGTGTGAGATGCAGCTGTGGAAGAAGAATTTTTTGGCAGTTTATCTGCTGCTTTTACTGGTTATTTATGGAGGACTGCTGCTTTTGGATGCTTATATTTCCAAAAATGAAATGGAACTGTGGGTGGAGCGGGCAAGGAACAGTGAGAAGAGTATCTGCGACCTGGCGGAGGGGCTTAAGGAGGAAGAGATCAGCCGTATCTCCATGGGGATGAACCGCATGGCAGAGAGATTCCTGACCCAGGGCGTACGGATCAGAATCCGGATGAATACATACATAGCGGCAGACTCATTCCAAAAAGGGGACAGGGCAGACGGACCGGTGGAAATTCAGAACTGGAAAGGAATAGATTATCTTGTTATAAGGGAGGAGCGGAATGTGGAGGATGCCGTGATAGAGGTGATGTATGCGGAGAACCTGGAGGGGCTGTCGCAGCCGCAGGCGAGGCGGATGTGGATTTTCTGCGGGGGCGGATTTTTATTTGCAGCAGTGCTGGGTCTGTTTCTTTACTATACGATGCGCCGGATTAACCGGCCTGTGAATCAGATTGCCCATGAGCTTCGCACGCCGCTTACCGGAATTCGGGGGTATGCGGAATATATGATGATGGGAGGACTTACAGAGGAGGATCAATTCTATGCTGCGCAGCAGATTGTGGAGAGCGCCAGGAGCCTCGAGGATATCACGGAGAAGCTTCTGATTATGGGAAATGTAAGGAAAGGGTCAATCCGTATGGAGAGGATTCGTGTGGGAAAGGTGCTCGGCGAATTGAAGGAGAAGTATCCGGGCGTGGAGACAGTCTGTCAGGCGGAGGCTGTGGATGGGGATGCGACTTTGGTCAGATGCCTTCTTGAAAATCTGACGGCTAACGCCGTTAACGCCGGACAGCAGGTGAGAGTTACTGTGGATGAGGTTGGAATTAAGGTCTGGAACGACGGGGAGACGCTGGATGCGGGGACTGTGAGGGCGCTTAACCGGGGGCAGGAGCTGCAAAACGGGCGGGGCGGCAGGCATGGGTATGGGATTTCTGTCTGCCAGGAGATCGCGAAGGTGCATGGGTGGAGGCTTGTTTACCGGTCAGTGAAGGAAGAGGGGACTACGGTGGTCTGCCAGTTCGGGAGCTGAGAGAAAGCGCCTTTTAAATGGGTTGGATGATTAAAGGGCATCCAACCGCACAGTTGGAAATTCTTTGTTATGGGGTTGACTCTCACACTATGGAATTATATAAAACATCCCCCGCAGGAGCTGCTTGCCTCTCCTGTGGGGGATTGTGCATTTAATAAAACATTGCGAATACAGAAGCCAGTATAACCGTATACACGCCTGCTACTGCGACCGAGAGTCCGCTCATAGCGCCTTCTGTCTTTCCAATCTGCATGGCTTTTGAGGTACCGATTGCATGTGAGGCAGTACCAATGGCAAGGCCTTTGGAAACCGGGTTTTTAATCCGCGCGACTTTGCAGATAAATTCTGCCGTCATATTTCCTAACACGCCAGTGATGATAATAATAGCTGTTGTAATTGCTGTGTAGCCGCCCAGCTCAGAAGAAACAACCATCCCAACCGCTGTTGTGATTGACTTGGGAAGGAGCGTCACATATTCTTCATGAGTCAGCCTGAATAAGACTGACATGGCCAGGACGCTGCACACGCTTGCCAGGGCGCCGATAAAGATGGAGCCAAGAATCGGCCATAGATTCTTCTTTAAGAGATCCAGCTTCTGGTAAAGCGGGATGGCAAGACTCACGGTTGCCGGCGTCAGTAAATAATTCAGATATTTCGCACTCGAATTGTAGGTATCATAATCCACATTGAATACGACTAGAAAGACAATTGTCAGTACAATCGCAATCATCAGTGGATTAAAAATCCCAAACTTGAATTTGTTTTTCAGTAATACACCAAATTCATATGCTAAAAGACTGATCACAATCCCAATTGTAGCAGATTCGGCGAAAATACTATTCATCAGCAGATCCCCCCTTCTTTCTGGAAAGCAGGAAGTCGGCTGTCTTTCCTGTAATAATCATTACGATGAATGTTGACAATACCGTAATTACAGCAAAAGGTACAAGGACGCTGGATAACTGGTCCCAGGAGCTTATAAGTCCTACTGCAGGCGGAATAAACATGATCGCCATAATTTCCACAAGGAATTCAGCGGTTTCCCTCACTTGATCAAGTTTAATGATACCCGCCGCCAGACAGATAAACATGATCACAAGTCCATATATACTTGCCGGAATCGGGAGAGGAATAAAATACTTCAGAATCTCACCGATACATGTGATCGCAAGTATAATCAACAGTTGTTTAATATATCTCATTTCATTGCCCCCTTTGCAAATGCAGATGCATTAGTCCCTCTCAAGAAAGCTCAGGTGGGTTTCACGCACCTTCTTGTAATAGTCAGGCTCAAGCCACATACAATGACCGCCGCCGTGACATACATAAAGCTCGGAACCTTCTGGAAGTTCAGTTCCCTGACATATTATATAATATTATGATGAAAGCGTCAAAAGGTATTTTGACGCTCATGATACACTGGATTTTTCCGAGCTTTGCGCTCCCGAAATCCTAAAACACCAGGGATCCGCTCTTTTTTCTACGAAAAACTACTCGGAGCAGGAGATCTGGTTCCGTAAAAACCTTTTATCCGAGCAGTTGACATGCTGGAGGAAGTTCTGGAAGAAGGACAGCATAGTCTGATAAAAAAATAACGAATTGGCAAATTGGGGACGGGGCATTTTTAAAAATGCCCCGTCCCCAATTTCATGCTTGTGAATGTTTTCTTTTTTATATATAATAGATATGATGTTTCAGAAGAAAATGGGTAACAGGGAAGGTATCTGAACTGTTGCGAAAATGGAGGAGTGGATTTGAAAAGGAACTATTATCTGATTGATACAGAGAATGTGGGAGACAGATGGTTTGATCTGCTGCAAAAAATAAAGAAGAAGGACAGAATCATTGTATTCTATACAGAGCATCATTCCAAACATTTAGAGAAATATCTGGCAAAACAGGTACATAACCCCCGGATGGTCTGGCTGGAATGTACAGCCGGAAATAATGCACTGGATTATCAGCTGATTGGGGTGCTGTCATATCTTATTGTGAAACACCCGAAATCGTCGTTTTATATTTATTCGAATGATAGAGATTACCAGACTGCCATAGATTTCTGGCAGAGCCGTGGGATTGAAGCCTTCCAAAAAGATTTTTCTGTTGAAAGCGGTAAAAAAGCGAAAAAGAAGAAAGGAAAGAAGAAAAAAGGACAGAAAAAGAAGGGAGCGGCATCCGTTCAGACTTCAGCAGAGGCGGTAATGGAAAGCGCCTGTGCTTTGGAAAAACCCGGGCAGAAAAAACCGACAGAAGAACAGTTTGTGGTTGAGATAGCCAAATCCATACCGGTTTCTGATCTGGGAGGATGGTATCATGCCCTTACTGCTGTTTTAGGGCAGGAGAACGGACGGAACTGGTATTTGAAAGTCAGGGATGACGCAGAATGGAAGGAAAGACTGTCAAGGTACTGCATGAAGGATGAATATAAGCGTGGGATAAATCTGGTTGCTGTGGTATTGGGCATGCATAATCTGGATGTGACAAGGTCAGAGGAGGCATATAGAATCATCCAGTCACATAACCGGAAGAATTTAAGGGCAATCAGCGCAGATTTTGATAAGAGGTTTGGTAAAAAGCCGCCTCAGAAATACTTTAAGGTACTCCGTCCTTTGATCCGGGTAATCAAAGGAAAGTAAAAGACGATTATAATAATATTGTGGAGGGAAGAAGGATTATGGAGCAAAGACAGTTTACATTTTCTGGGATGGAATATATAAGGCCGGATTTTGAGATGATTGAAGAATCAGCAGAGAAGCTGAAAGACCGGGTAAATTGTGCCGTATCCTACAAGGAGGTGAAGACCTGCCTTATGGAAATGGAGGAACTCACAAAGCATATGGAGACGGCAGTAACGCTTGCGTCAATCAGGCATACTCTGGATACCCGGGATGAATTTTATGAAAAAGAGGACGCATTTCTAAAGGCAAAAATGCCAGAGGTGACTCCGGGGCTTCTTGCGCTAAAGGAGTCATTTATGAATTCTGCTTTCCGTGCAGAGCTTGAAGAAGAATACGGCAGACAGATGTTTGTATCTATGGAGCTTGAGAAGAAAACCTTCTGCAGGGAGAATATTTTGCTGATGCAAAAGGAGGCCGTTCTTACCAGCGAATATGAGAAGATTATGGCAACAGCAGAGATTCCGTTTATGGGAGAGACAAGGAATCTGTACGGTCTTCAGAAATTCTTTGAACACGAGGACAGAGAGGTACGGGCAGCGGCATACAAGGAATATTCTGCATTCTACCATAGCCATGAGAAACGGATGGAGGAGATCTGGGACGAGCTGATCAGAGTGCGGACGCAGATGGCGGAGAACCTTGGCTATGACAGTTTTATCCCGGTAGGCTATATGCAGCAGGGACGTACGGATTACGGTCTGGAGGAAGTGGCGGATTTCCGCAGACAGGTACGGGAGTATGCGGTCCCCCTATGTAAGAAGCTGTATGAAATGCAGAGAGAGCGCCTGGGAGTCGATACTCTGATGGCGTACGATGAGAAGCGTGTATTTCCAGATGGAAATGCAATTCCGGCAGGGGATGAAGACTTTATGATTTCCCAGGCACAGAAGATGTATCATGAGATCAGTCCAGAGACGGGTGAGTTTGCGGATTTTATGATTCAGCATGAGCTGCTTGATCTTAAGAATAAGCCGGGGAAGGCATCTACCGGATATATGACGATTCTGCCGGATTATCAGGCGCCCTTTGTATTCGCGTGCCTGAATCACACTATATTCGACATGCAGGTACTGTCCCATGAGATGGGGCACGCATTTGCAGGGTACATGGCCATGAGAGAGCAGCCGCTGTCGGCTTACTATTTTTCGGCAACGGATATTGCTGAGATTCATTCCATGAGCATGGAACAGTTTGCCTATAAATATGCGGAAATGTTCTTCGGGGAGCAGGCGGATAAATACAGATTTGCCCATCTGCAGGATGCGCTGATGCTGGTGCCTTTCGGGACAGCGGTGGATGAATTCCAGCATATCTGCTATGGGAATCCGAATCTTACGCCAAAGGAGCGCACATTAGAATGGAAGAAGCTGGAGGAGATCTATATGCCCTGGCGTAAGTATGATGCAGACGATTTCTTTGACAGGGGCGGGTTCTGGTATCATAAGCTGCATATATTCCTTTATCCGTTTTACTATATTAATTATATTCTTACGACAATGGGCGCAATGGAATTTGCTGCAAAGAATGCTGAAGACCATGAGAAAGCGTGGAAAGACTATCTAAAGCTGTGTAAATGCGGAGGCAGCATGAGCTATCTGGAGACATTAAGGCATGCGGGTCTGTCGGTTCCGTTCGAGGATGGAAGTGTGAAGCGTGCGGTGGAATATATAGAAGGAGTCTTGTTATGATTCACATCTTAGGAGTGCGCCGGCATGCCGTGAATGTGCAGAGTGATGCAAAGAAAATGAGAAGATTCAAGGGTATTGAGTTTCCGGGGCCGCACGCCAATAAAGAGGGGTGACAGTGTGAAGAGAAGATTCAATGTTACTGGTTTATGTATTCCGGAAAAGCATTACATGGCAGATATATCAGTGCATCTGGAAAAGATGAGGGTGTACATTGAGGACGGGGAGTATTTTACTGTCAATCGTGCCAGACAGTATGGAAAGACAACAACGTTAAATGCGCTGAAGCGAAAACTGGAAAAAGAATACACGGTTTTTCTGATTAGTTTTGAAGGGATTGAGAAAGAGGTGTTTCGGGATTCTGGTTCCTTCTGTGTACGTCTGATGGGTCTGCTTTATGACACGGTTGATTTTGGAGAGACGGCAGGTATTCCAAAAGATATAAGGGAGGAAATGTACGGATGGAGTATGAGCGCGCCGGAGCAGATGAACTTCCGCATTCTCACGAATCTTTTATTCCGCATGTGCAGACAGTTGGATAAGCCGGCTGTACTTATGGTCGATGAGACAGATCAGGCGGGCAATTATGAGGTGTTTGCAACATTTCTTGGATGCCTGAGGGATATGTATTTAAAGCGGGATACCAGGCCGGGTTTTCAGTCGGTAATTCTTGCAGGGGTGTATGATATTAAGAACCTTAAGCAAAGAATCCGTCCGGAAAAGGAGCATGTTGCGGACAGCCCGTGGAACATCGCCGCAGATTTTGACGTGGATATGAGCCTGTCGGTGGATGGAATTGTATATATGCTGGAAGCATATGAGAATGATTATCATACAGGAATGGAAGTTCGTGAAATGGCGCAGATGATCTATGACTATACATCCGGATACCCGTTTCTTGTTTCGTGGATTTGTAAGACGGCAGATGAAGTGATTGCCGGTTCTGATGAATTTCCAGAAAGAAGAGACGCGTGGACAAGGGAAGGAATTCAGGCGGCAGTCCGAAAGCTGCTTGTAGAGGGAAATACGTTATTTGAATCACTGACGGCGAAGATTGACAGCCTTCCGGAATTAGAGAGAATGCTGCATACATTGCTGTTTGAAGGAAGGGATATTCCATATAATGCGGATAATCAGGCGATTGTGACTGCATCTATGTACGGATTTATAAAAAACCGGAAAGGGAATGTGGCACTGGCTAACCGGATTTTTGAAATGCGCCTGTATAATAGATTTTTATCTGTGGAAGAACTGAGGGAAAGTGATATCTACAAGGCATCCGTTTATGATAAAAACCAGTTTATTACTGACGGGCATTTGAATATGCGTCTGATCCTGGAAAGATTTGTGGAACATTTCAATGATCTTTATGCAGACAGCGGTGAAAAATTTATTGAAGAAACTGGAAGAAAGCTGTTCCTGCTATATCTGCGCCCGATTATCAACGGGACAGGAAATTATTATATTGAGTCGCGTACAAGGAGTATGGGACGTACAGATGTCATTGTGGATTACCGGGGTGAGCAGTACATTATCGAAATGAAAATCTGGAGAGGGAAAGAATATAATGACCGGGGAGAAAAGCAGATTGCCGGATACCTGGATGATTATCACCAGAGGACAGGTTACATGATAAGCTTCTGTTTTAATAAAATGAAAAACCCTGGGCTGCACGAGATTGTAATAGATGATAAATTAATAATTGAGGCAGTAGTCTGAACTTCGAAAAGCAGAAATCTGGGACGGGTATTTTTCACCATGGCGCACCTCAAAAGTTACAGTGGAGCGTCTGAGGTGACAATGCCCGTCCCCAATACATGGAGGTATCATTATGATAAAAAAGTGGTGGCATGACAAGGTGGCTTATCAGATTTACCCAAAGAGCTTTTGCGATTCCAATGGGGACGGGATCGGAGATATCCCCGGGATTATCAGCAAGCTTGATTACCTGGAAGATCTGGGAATAGATATAATCTGGCTCTCTCCCTGCTATCCATCCCCTCTGGCGGACGAGGGATATGACATTTCCGATTATTATGATATTGACCCCCGTTTTGGTACGATGGCGGATATGGAGCAGCTTCTTGGGGAAACGAAGAAGCGCAATATGTATGTCCTAATGGATCTGGTGGTGAACCATTGCTCTGACGAGCATGAGTGGTTCAGAGAGGCCTGCAGGGATCCTGAGGGGAAATATGGGAACTTTTTCTATCTGCAGGATAAAAAGGAGGGGGAACTGCCTACCAACTGGAGATCTTATTTCGGCGGGTCTGTGTGGGAGGATCTGCCTGGAACAGACAAGCAGTATCTGCATGTTTTCCATAAAAAGCAGCCGGATCTGAACTGGGAGAACCCTGAGCTTCGCCAGGAGGTTTACAAAAATATCAACTGGTGGCTAGAAAAGGGTGTGAGCGGCTTCCGTATTGATGCAATTATTAATATTAAGAAGGCGCTCCCTTTCGCTAATTATGAGGCAGACCGCGCAGACGGGCTCTGCAGTATCCAGTCCATGCTGAGAAATGCCCATGGAATCGGTGAATTTTTAGGGGAGATGCGTGACTGCACTTTCAAAAAATACGATGCTTTTTCTGTAGGCGAGGTATTTAATGAGAAGCCGGAGGAACTTTCTGATTTTATCGGAGAAAATGGCTATTTCTCCAGTATGTTTGATTTTAATGAGGCCATTTTCGGAGGCAGTGAAAAGGGGTGGTATGACGCGAAGCCAATTATGCCGGATGATTATAAGAGATGCTGCTTTGAGGCTCAGGCGAAGGTCGGGGATATCGGTTTTCTGTCTAATATTATTGAGAATCATGATGAGCCCCGGGGCGTCAGCCGGTATATCCCGGAGGGCTCTTGCTGCCCTCGGAGCAAGAAACTTCTTGCGGCACTGAATTTTATGCTCAGGGGGCTGCCTTTTATCTATCAGGGACAGGAACTGGGAATGGAGAATGTGCCGATAGCTTCCATTGATGAGGTGGACGATATCTCTACACTGGATGAGTACCGTGTGGCGCTTGAAGCAGGGCTGTCCCCGGAGGATGCCCTGACGGCCGTGGCGCGCATGAGCCGTGATAATGCCAGGACTCCGATGCAGTGGTCGGCGGAAATAAATGCCGGTTTTACCACAGGAAAACCGTGGCTTAAGGTGAATCCCAATTATATTTCCATCAATGCCGCAGACCAGCAGGAGGATCCGGATTCGGTAAGAAGCTTTTACAAAAAACTGATTGCGCTCCGCAAGTCCCCGGAATATAAGGAGACCATCGTGTATGGAACACTTGAGCCGTACCTTGAGGAACAGCATAACCTGATGGCTTATTACCGGAGGGGAGAAAGGACGCTCCTGGTTATGGGAAATTACCAGATGGAGGAACAGGACGCGGTTCTTCCGGCGGATTACCGGAAGATTCTGCTTAATAACTGCCCTGAGCTTGTACGGGAGGGGGATGTGCTGAGGCTTCAAGGATATCAGGTGGTTATACTGGATATGCAGGGAGAGTAGACATTTGTCTGGAGTAAAAACCGTAAGCTGCAAGGGGAGCTTTTGGTAAAGAAGGGGATATAAAGATATTGCCATATAGGGGATATTGTGATATATTGTCGATAGGGAAAGACCATTAAGCCAGGCGGCTTTATCCCCTCCAATATAGTTTGGAGGGTTTAGGTAGCCCTCCGGACGCAAGAGAGAAAGGAGGGTGATAAAATGAATTATGTTACATATGCTGATTTATTCCAGTTTTGTATCTTCATTTGCGCCCTAATTGGATTGTGCTACACAATCTTTAGGGGAAGAAAGAAATAGCCGCCACTACTCCACTAGTGACGGCTTGCCTGTGTTAAAGCACAGGTAGCCCATTAAGCTAGGGATAAAGCTGCTTGTATGGCTTTCCCTTTGTCTATACTATAGCACATATGCGAGGATGATTCAAGAATCTTTTTTCATTTATTCATTTTCCCACACATATTCTGGTTACTATTCACGGCCTGGGAGGCGATTTCACTGAATTCTGTAACAATTGTGGTTCTGCCGTGGGCCAGCCTTATAAAAGTAAGCAGAGGGAAACCGTTTATGAGGGAAATATACATAAGTGTCCGCATTGCGGAGAAACGCTGGACTCATTTGCGGTCAGTTGTCCGGCCTGTGGTTACGGGATACGTGGAAAAAGGGCAGCGGATTCGGTTCAGGAGTTTTACTCTGACCTGCGGACAACCCAGACAACTGTCCAAAAAGGCCATATGATAAGAAATTTCCCTATACCAAACGCGAAAGAGGATATTATAGAGTTTATGATATTAGCATCATCAAATATTCTGGGGGAAGATGAGCGGGATATTTATGTAGCATGGATTGTAAAGTTTGAACTGCTGAAGCTGCCCAATAAGTTGGGGACGGGGTATTTTTAAAAATACCCCGTCCCCAACTTTCATCTGGTAAAGTCAAAAAGGCTCATCTGCTTATAATTTCCTTCATTTCCCGCCTGGCGGACTTTTTCCTTTGCCAGCAGTTCTCCGGGCACGTCTGTCAAGAAGGCGGACTCATCCTTTGAGGTGGTAAGAATCAGGGTCTCTCTGGCTCTGGTGATTCCGACATAGAAGAGGCGGCGTTCTTCCTCCACATCAGAGTAACCGTTTCCGTACTCGAATGGGATTATGCCTCCCCGGGCGCCGAAGATCAGTACAGCCGGAAATTCCAGCCCTTTTGAGCCGTGCAGGGTCATTAGTGTGACAGCGCCGGATTTGTATTGTTTTGTTCCGCAGCGTTTCAGATCGCTCTCCACGCCGAACTCCAGGGCGTGTATAAAGTCAGCCATTGACGAGTAGAAGAGGGCAGTCCGGCACAGCTTCTGCATGGCCTTATTCTTCCCGAAGGAGAGTTCTTCTGTCCATTCTTCTAAAATTTTTACGGGCTTTTTCTTTTTCATAAAGGGCGTATATTTTATTGCCATGGCTTCGTAGATGGTGTCTGCCATCCTGTCGGCAGGGCCTTCTGTCCCGGAGTTCCACAGAAGTTTCAGCGCGTTTTCCTTTGCCAGTCTGTGTTCTGAGGCCGGATTTAGTAGGCTTGTAAAGAAGCTTATCGTTCCCCGTACTGCGGGTTCCAGGAGATAGTCATCCCGGCCGGAGACAATGTAGGGGATGCCTTCTTTTTTCAGGCATGTTTCCAAAAGGTCTGCCTGCCTGCGGGTCCGGTACAGGACTGCAATGTCATCAAAGCTTTTGGGACTTCCTCCGTTATCAGGGAAAATATCCTGGGCATCCAGCATTCCGATTCCGCCGGTGAGCCGGTTGATTTCCTTTGCGATAAATATAGCTTCTGAGGCGGCGCTGTCTGCCTGGACAAGCCGTACAGGAAGGCCGTCCGGCCTGTGGGGCTGTAAATGCCTGGTTCCGCCGGGATTTTTGGAAATGATTTCTTCGGCGAAAGTGAGGATCTGCGGCGTGGATCTGTAGTTTTCTTCAAGCGTGATCCGGACAGCCTTCGGAAATTCTTCTGCCAGGCGATCAAAGCATCGTGCATCGGAGCCCCGGAAGCTATAGATGGACTGGTCGGCATCGCCGATGATGAACAGTTCCTTCCCGCCTTCGTTCCATGCCTTCATAAGCCGGTATTCAAGGAGGCTGATATCCTGGAACTCGTCCACCATGAGGTAGGTAAAATGTCCGGCATCCGTTTTATTTTCCGCAGGTTTATCTGAGGCAATCCGGCAGGCTTCTATTAATATATCGTCAAAATCCATGACATGATATTCCTGCAGAGCATTCTGATAGGTAGCAAATGCCCCCGCGAGTTTATCGGCAGACAGGCGCTCATCTGCATCTTCTGCTCCATTATCTTTGGCTGTATCCGACATAATTCCCATGGCAGCCATATCCGGCATAAGGGGCTGCTGTGCTGTGCTGCAGTCCGTCAGGCCGGAGGTCTCTTCGGAGGAATACAGAAAGGTTCTTGTCTTATAGCGCGAAAATTCATTCAAGAAACGGGTGACACTTATGTTCAGCCCGAGGGTTTTTATGATGCTCTCTGCCAGATCTCTTGTCACTGTCTCTCCGGCAAGGGAGGCTTCTACTCCGTTTTCCATGAGAAATTTCCATGCTATGGAGTGGAAGGTTCCGATCTGCAGCCGTCTTGTGGCAGTACTTTTCCCTATCTGCTTCTGAATCCGCTCCCGCATTTCCTCTGCAGCCTGATTGGTAAAGGTGACAGCAGTGATGCAGGAGGGCTTTACTCTTCTTATTTCCAGAAGGTGCAGTATGTGGGAGACCAGGGTGTACGTCTTCCCGGTTCCGGGACCTGCAGTTACTAATGTCACACGGCCAATGGCTTCTATGGCGCAGCGCTGACGTTCATTTGCCAGGGCATGGGGAAGAGGCTGCCGGTTACCGGATCTGAGGTTTTCTGTGCCGCTCTGTAGTGGGTATGGCTGCTCTGCCTGCTGGTCTTCTGTGGGCAGAACGGAGGTGCTGTTATTCTGCGGCTGGCCTGAGGGCCTGTTTTCTGATTTATGCACAGAGTCTGCGTTCTGCTTTGGATTACTGTCAGCAGACGGATTCCCAGGGAGAGCTTCCTCGCCGCTAAAGAGGCTTAGCTGGCCGTTCAGCTGATCCAGGTCTTCGGGGGTGAAGAGGCGTATGATCCCGTACCTTCCGTCAAATCCAGGGATTCTCGTGACAGTCCCCTGCCGGAGCCGTCCGATTCCCTCAGAAATTAAGATACCCGAGACGCTTCGGATTTCCTCAAGGGGAATTTCCCTCAGAATCGGAAATTCCGGCCCAAGCTTTTTCAGCATCACTTGGTATTCCCTCTGTACTTTGGCGCTGGCAGAGGAGTATCCTACGGATGCGGCGATAATTTCAGGAAGAGGTACAAGGCTCTCGTAGGCCGGGGCACCCCTTTTTATATAGCCCTCAGACCGGTCTGCCATCTGCTCTATGCGGTGCGATACCCCAATGGTCAGCCTGCGTCCGCAGACAGGACAGATGCCGCCGTACTTTTCCGTCTCTGAGGGGGACAGACAGATATCACATTTCCGGTGGCCGTCAAAGTGGTATTTTCCCTCCTCCGGGAAAAATTCAATGGTTCCGGCCAGCCCGTTTCCGGTCTCAATTGCATTTTTTAATGCTTCGTAGGACAATGGGATGTCGAGCAGACTGGCCTCCCGGCCCAGTTTCGCGGGAGAGTGGGCGTCGGAATTGGAAATCAGCTGGTAGCGGTCCAGGGCAGATACACGCCAGTTCATGGGCGGATCCGAGGAAAGGCCGGTTTCCATCGCATGGATATGGGAGGACAGGTCGCCGAAACATTCTTCCACAGAATTAAAGCCCGAAAAAGCGCCGAACAGGGAAAAATGGGGAGTCCAGATGTGGGCAGGAACATAGACTGCTTCCGGACAGAGTTCCAGAAGGATTTCCAACAGGTCATGGCAGTCCAGTCCCAGTATGGGCCTCCCATCGGAATGGATATTGCCGATCGCCTCAAGCTTCCGGGAGATGATCTCAGCTTCCTCAAGCCCGGGAATAAGAATCAGGCTGTGCACTTTTCGCACCTTGTCATATTTTTTATAAATGGAGCTGATCTCGCCGGTTATGACGAAATGGGGCTGCAGGATGTCCGCAGCACCGGAATCCGCGATGCGGTATTCGTCCTTTAGTACATAGAGTCCTCCCCCTGCGGGTCTTAGCTTTTCCTGGAGTTCCTGCCGCCATGCCGGGTGTGTGAAGTCGCCGGTTCCGACAATGCCGATTCCCTTGCGCCTCGCCCACAGATCAAGAGTCTCCGGGGTGCAGTCCCTGCTAGTGGCGCGGGAATAACGGGAGTGAATATGCAAATCAGCAATGTGCATAATGATACCTTCTTTCAAAAACGTTCTACTATGACTAAAAGTATAACTGATTTTTTTATGCAATACAACAGATTATTGGGGACAGGGCATTTTTTACATCAAACGCTCCACAGGAACTTTTGAGGTGAAAAATGCCCTGTCCCCAACTTAACATTAGACTGTCCCTTTTCATAGTATAATATAAAAAAGTTTAGGAGTTATATATATGCCATATTCAATTATGCTGGATGCGGGTCATGGAGGAACACAGTTGCGCAAGTAAGGCTGATAACGATATTACTTAAAGAAAGGGAAAACAAACCTCACTTACTCTCACGCAGAAAGCCATCTGATTATTGAGAAAAAGGAAAGCAGACAGGTATATTGGATAAGCCTGTTTGCATATGTTGAGAATAGATGGCCAAAACAAGGAGGGCGATAAAGTTTGGAAAAGAAAGAACCAATCCGATATATAGTGGAAAGGGAGTTTTTATCAAAGTTTACCGCAGAGGAATTGCTTATCCGCATCATTAAATCTCACCTTAATAAGAAGGCTCAAAACGGTAGTCTGGTATGAGAAATCCACAGAAAGCGGCTGCTTTTTATGGTAAAGCGTGGGATAATCTTATTATAGACAGGGCAACAGTTGAATGGGTGGATATATGAAACTTCAAAAAGTATTGAACTTATTCAATGTTGCAATTTATATCAGATTATCAAGAGAAGATGGTGATAAGGAAGAAAGCGACAGCGTAGGAAATCAGAGAAAACTTTTAGCAGAGTATATTGCAAAAAAAGAAGATTTTATCTTGTATGACGTGTACGTTGATGATGGTTATTCAGGAACGAATTTCAACCGGCCTAGTTTCCAGAGAATGATTGCGGATATTGAAGATGGAGAAGTTAATTGTGTTGTAGTAAAGGATTTATCAAGATTCGGGCGCGATTACATTGATACCGGAAGATACTTGGAGCGATATTTTCCAGAAATGGGAGTTCGTTTCATATCGGTAACAGATGGTATTGACAGTATGAAACAGGCATATGATATGCTTCTCCCAATCAAGAATATTTTCAATGAACAGTACGCAAGAGATATTTCCAAAAAGATACAGGCAACAGTAAAGTCAAAACAAAAAGCCGGTGAGTTTATTGGAGCATTTACAAGCTATGGTTACAAAAAATCCCCTGTGGATAAACATAAACTGGTGATTGATGATTACGCGGCTGATGTTGTCCGCAGAATCTTTTCCTTATATATACAGGGATATGGGAAACAGAAAATTGCTAAGCTGCTGAACGCAGAGGGTGTTCTTTGTCCGGCAGAATATAAAAAGGTCAATGGTGAGAATTACAAAAACTGTAACTGCCTGGAGAGTACAACGTACTGGTCGTATTCCACAATTAACAGTATTCTTCACAGGGAAATGTATGTGGGTAATATGGTACAGGGAACAAAGCGCCAGCGTATGAGAAGTAAGCAGAAGAAAATGACAAAAGAAGAATGGATAATCGTTGAGAATACCCATGAGCCGATTATAGATAAAGTAACATGGGAAAAGGCCAGGTCTCTTTTACAGAAAAGGACAAGAGAACTGGATTTGGAAACGAATAAAAATATCTTTGCTGGTTTTGTGAAATGTGGCGACTGTGGCAGAGCAATGGCAAAAAATATGTGGCGTCGTGCAGATGGAAGTAAAACATATAGTCTTTATTGTGGAACATATAAGAGAAACGGGAAACAGTATTGTACGCCTCACACACTTCCTATGGCGGTTTTGGAAGATATTGTGCTAGGTGATTTGAAAGTAATCGCCCACAGTGCAGACAATTTGAAAGAGTTGGTACAATCGCAGAGTTTCACAGCTTCAAAAGTTAAAAGGATTGCAGATACGGAGCTTAGTAAAATCAAAACAGAGTTGGAACGTGTGAAAAAACTAAAAAAATCCATATATGAAGATTACAGAGAAGAACTGATTTCCAAAGAAGAATTTCTTTCTTACCGAGAGGATTATCTAAAAAAAGAAGAACTTTACTCCAAACAGATTGAAGCACTGGAAGAAAAGAAGAATGACAATGTGACAGAAGATGTTTTTGAAACGCCCTGGCTTAAAAGGCTTTTGGAATTAAAAGACATTGAATCACTGGACAGAGATATTGTGGTGGAAATGATAAGTGAAATAAAAGTCTACGAAAACCGTAAAATCAAAATCACTTACAACTTCGGAAATGAGTTGGAACATTTATTTTCCAGTGTATATAGTGATAACTTCTCGGAATCTCAATGAATGAGATTTTACTTGAAAATTGATAACTGAATATCGTGCAGGAAAAGAAATTAGAGTAATCCCATGAGTTATGATGGGATTTTATGCGCCTGTCGATGGGTTTAATGGATTAAGAGCTCTAAAAGCAAAGGAAGGTAATAGTTGTGATTTTGCTAAAAACAGAATATAATGATAAAAAGAGATTGGGGGTCCGCAGAAAGAGGAGGTAATATGGCAAGAACGGTAGGAATTGGAATCCAGGATTTTGAAAAAATGATTACACGGAGAGTCTTCTATGTAGATAAAACCATGTTTATAAAAGAATGGTGGGAATCTATGGATGATGTGACGCTGATTACACGCCCCCGTCGGTTTGGGAAGACTCTGACAATGAGCATGGTGGAGCAATTTTTTTCGGTAGATCATGCCGGCAGTTTGCTTTTTGAGGGACTAAATATCTGGAGAGAGGAAGTATACCGCAGCCTGCAGGGAACTTACCCGGTAATCTCATTGAGCTTTGCAGATGTGAAGGATACATCTTATGAAGAAGCGCGAATCAAGATATGCCAGACCATTGTGGACTTGTATAATAAGTATGCATTTCTTGCAAAAGGAGACTTACTGGAAGAGAATGAGAAAGAATATTACCGCAGGGTATCTATTGATATGCGGGATTCGGAGATAACGGTATCTCTTAGAAGGATATCGGATTACCTGTGTCGTTATTATGGGAAAAAGGTAATTATTCTTTTGGATGAATATGACACACCTATGCAAGAAGCATATATAGATGGATACTGGGAAGAACTGCTGGTGTTTATCCGTAGTATACTTAATGCAACATTCAAGGGAAATCCATATCTTGAGCGTGCAATTTTGACAGGGATTACCAGAGTCAGTAAAGAATCTATTTTTTCAGATCTAAATAATATGAAAGTGGTAACAACAACTTCATCTTTGTATGGGGATTCCTTTGGATTTACAGAAGAAGAAGTGTTTGAAGCTTTGGATGAGTACGCTTTGTCAGACAAGAAAGAGGAAGTAAAGGAATGGTATGATGGGTTCATATTTGGCAGCATAAAGGATATTTATAATCCGTGGTCTATCATTAATTATTTGTCAGAACGCCGTGTTGGTACTTATTGGGCGAATACAAGCAGCAATAGCCTTATAGGGAAACTAATCCGGCGGGGAGGCAAACAGATTAAAGAAACGTTTAGACAGTTGCTGGCCGGGGAAAGCATTGAAGCTGAGATTGAGGAGCAGATTGTTTATAATCAGTTGGATTTGGATGAAACTGCAGTCTGGAGTCTTTTTTTGGCAAGTGGATATCTTAAAGTGAAGAATTATAGGATGCAACAGTTGGGATATATGGAATGGAAAGAACTCTATGAACTGGAGATTACCAATTTTGAGACGATGATCATGTTCAGAAGTATTGTGCGGGGGTGGTTTTCCTCTTCTGCTTCCAGCTATAATGATTTTATCAAAGCGCTCCTCAATGATGATTTAAAGGCAATGAATGTCTATATGAATCGGGTGTCAAAAGTAATGTTCAGTTATTTTGACAGTGGCAACAGACCATCTGAGGAAAGTGAGCCGGAACGTTTTTACCATGGTTTTGTTTTAGGATTAATGGTTACTCTAGAAAATCGGTATATCATTACCTCGAACAGAGAGAGTGGATTCGGAAGGTACGATGTGTTGCTGGAGCCGAGAGATGTGCATGATTTTGGAATTATCATGGAGTTTAAAGTACAAGACCCAGAAGACGAGACAGAGCTTGCGGATACGGTTGATGTAGCGCTTCTGCAGATAGAGGAGAAGCAGTATGCTTCCATGCTGGAGGCAAAAGGTGTATCAGAAGACCGGATACGGAAATATGGATTTGCATTTTGTGGTAAAAAAGTGTTGATAGGGAAAGCATTGGCTGAATCCTGCTCTTTTAGAGAATCTCATTCATAGAGATTCCGAGAAGCTATAGTGTGGAATTGGAGGAAAAGGTTGTCTGATCACACACATTTCTAAATCCCCTAATCAGTCTGGGGGAAATACATATGGCATTTGCGCAATTAACACTCTGCACATGGCGGACGTGACCCGGGTGCTGTCTATAATGGCAGGCAGGAGAAGGATGATGTTTTAAGACTTACGCTTGCAGTAGGGGAGATTCTGCAGAATAATGGGATTGATGTAGAGTATACGAGGACAACAGATGTATATGAGACGCCATATGAGAAGGCCATGGAGGCAAATAATGCGGGGGTGGATTTTTTTGTATCAATTCACAGAAATTCGTATCCAACGGATAATGATGTGTCGGGGGTTGAGACGCTTGTGTATGATCTGTCGGGGATCAAGTACGAGATGGCACAGAATATCAATGATCAGTTGGAGGCAGTTGGCTTTGTGAACCTTGGGGTAAAGGCGAGGCCGAATCTTGTGGTGCTTAAGAGGACGAAGATGCCTGCGGTGCTGGTGGAAGCGGGATTTATTAATTCGGATGTGGATAATGAATTGTTTGATGCAAACTTTGAGGATATTGCCCAGGGGATTGCGAGGGGAATTCTGGATACCCTTGACGGGGCCGGGGTGTTACAGGATGTATACTACCGGGTGCAGACCGGTTCTTTCCGGAACTGGGAAAATGCACAGAGAATGCTGACGGAGCTTCTGGAGCAGGATTTTCCGGCGTTTATTGATGATTCCGGACCGTATATCAGAGTTCAGGTGGGAGGATATGATGACCTGAATGAGGCGGCCGCAATGGAGCAGAGGCTTAAGAGGGCAGGGTATCAGACAGTAATTGTGAGCTGATGTGGGACTGAGGAGTCTGGCGTCTCATATCTGTACGTGTAAAAGGCATGGGTGGAAGAACAGATCTTTCCAGCCATGCCTTTTACGGGATATGCGCACTCGCGCGAAGATGTAATATGTCGCGGGTGTCCACGTCTGGCGCGAAAATGTGCCGGGGCACATTTTTTATTCTATTCTCTTTTGTCAGATGTGCGGTTCCCTTCCGGGGAGCTGTAATCCTTCATAATCGGTTCGGGCAGATATACATGGACATTTTCAATCCGGTTTTTGTCCAGCGTCTCGACTACGAGACGGATATGGTCTTTTGTTGTAATGGCGTCTCCGACTTCCGGGAGGCGGTCCAGGTGCTCAATGATAAATCCACCCAGGGAATCATAGTCCTCGGATTCCAGTGAGAGATCCAGGCGGTCATTTAAATCATCAAGGTTCATAGAGCCTTCGATGACATACTCGCGGGGACTGATCTCCCTTACAAAGTCTTCTTCATTTTCATCATATTCATCATGAATCTCCCCTACAATTTCCTCTAATATATCTTCAAGAGTAATGAGACCGGCAGTTTCACCGTATTCGTCAAGTACAATGGCAATATTGAAGGAAGCCTGACGCATCTCTACAAGGAGCTCGGAGATATTCTTATATTCATAAGTGAAGTATGCCTCTCTCAGAATGTCCCGGACATGAAATTTCCTGGAGCTGTCAAAGAGCAGCAGATCCTTCATGTTAATTGTACCGATTACATTGTCGGTGGTCTCCTCGAATACGGGAAGTCTTGTGAACTTGTCCTCCCGGAAGATTTCGAGGAGCTCTTTATAGGAGCTTTCTACGTCAGCAAAGGTTACGTGTACACGGGGCACCATGACATCCTTGGCTCTGGCATCCCCAAGATCAAACACATTATATATCATCTCTTTTTCGTCTGACTCAATGACGCCGTCCTCGTGGCTGACATCCACGATTGTGCGAAGCTCAGTCTCAGTCATGGTCCGGTTTTTGTCATTGGGGTCTATGCGAAGCAGAAAAAGTACACCGAGGGACAGCCCGTTGATCACCCAGATTGCAGGGGTCATGAGCTTCATGAAGATGCTGATAACCGGGGCATAGATCAAGGACATCTTTTCGGCATGGATTGTTGCTATGGTCTTCGGGGTAATCTCACCGAAGAGAAGGATTGCAACAGTCAGTATTCCGCTTGCGATTGCTACCCATGGGCCGCCGAAGCTGTAAGCCAGGGTAGTCGTAAGAGATGCGGCAGACAGATTCACGATATTATTGCCAATCAGGATGGCACTTAGCATCTTGCCGGAATCGTCTGTGATGTTTAATACAGTCTTTGCAGTTTTCTTGCCCTCGTCTGCAAGGGCGCGGATTCGAATTTTGTTTACAGTCGTCAGCGCTGTCTCGGCAGATGAAAAAAATGCCGATAAAAATAATAACACAATTAGTATAATAATCTGCGTGGCGTCACTCGAGTCCAATTAAAAATCACTCCTTTTTCTAATAGATTATAATATTTAATAAGTTGCTGTTCACTCCGTTCACAGTAACATTCGCAAATCCATTTAAAATTCGCTTCGCGAATGGGATTTGCTCACACCTGAATCACTTTCTTACGGTCTGTGCAGTAAATGCACAGACCTGTGTGAACAGTAACTTAAATATAACGTATTTCCCATGATTTTGCAAGACCGCGTTGAATTTATGGGGGATTTATTATATACTTAGGTTAAAAAAGTATGGGAGTAATGTATGAATCGGGATTTTTTTGAGGAGCTCATTAGAACTTTGGAGGAAGGCAGAGTCAGGACAGACGAGTCCATGAAGCAGCACACAACATTCCGTACCGGGGGGAAGGCTGACTTTTTTGTGACGCCCGGGACGAAGGAGGAACTGCGGGATGTGGTGGAGGTGTGTAAGAAGAGACGCATGCCTTATTACATTATAGGCAATGGAAGCAATCTGCTTGTGTCGGATACTGGATACAGGGGGGTTATTATTCAGATTTACAGGGAGATGAGTGAGATTACTGCGGACAAAGGCTGCATTACGGCACAGGCGGGGGCGCTGCTTTCTAAGGTGGCTTGCCGGGCTTATGAGGAAGGGCTTGCCGGATTTGAGTTTGCGTCGGGGATTCCGGGGACAGTGGGAGGAGCCTGCATGATGAACGCCGGGGCCTACGGCGGGGAGATGAAGGATGTGCTGTCCAGTGTTCTTGTACTGACGCCAGAAGGGGAGTTCCGTACATTATCAGCAGAAGAGCTGGAACTGGGGTACAGGACGAGTGTCATTGCCAGGAAAAACTATATTGTCCTTGAGGCGGTTATTGCGCTTGACTATGGCGACAGAGACCAGGTTCGGGCAAGGATGGAAGAACTGCGGGAAAAGAGGATCTCGAAGCAGCCGTTGGAGTTCCCCAGCGCAGGAAGTACATTTAAGAGACCGGAAGGATATTTTGCGGGTAAATTAATTGAGGATGCAGGGCTTAGAGGCTTCCGGGTGGGAGGCGCGCAGGTGTCGGAAAAGCACTGTGGATTTGTCATTAACAGAGATCACGCGTCCAGTGCAGAGATTATGGAACTGATGAGAAAGGTGTCGGAACGTGTGGAGGAGCATTCCGGCGTGGCGCTTACGCCGGAGGTGAGAAGGTTAGGGGAGTTTTAATATGAGATTTGTGATTATTACAGGGATGTCCGGAGCCGGGAAGAGTACTGCCCTTAAGATGCTGGAGGATATGGGATATTTTTGTGTGGATAACCTGCCGGTTCCTCTGATTCCCAAGCTTGCAGAGCTTTTTGTGGTGCCTGGGACGGAGATGAACAAGGTTGCCCTGGGCGTGGATATCAGAAGCGGCAATGGCTTTGCCAGGCTTACGGCAGTGTTCACGGAGCTTGACGGGGCGGGGGTAAAGTATGAGATCTTGTTTTTAGAATCCAGCGATGATGTGCTTATTAAGAGATATAAAGAGACGAGAAGATTTCATCCGCTGTCAGGGAGTGGAGGACGTGTGGACCGGGGAATTACAAGAGAAAGAGACCAGCTTGCATTTCTTAAGAAAAAAGCGGACTATCTGATTGATACAAGTCATATGCTTACAAGAGAGCTGAAACAGGAGCTCCACAGGATCTATGTGGAGAATAAGGAGTATAAGAACCTGTATATAACAGTATTGTCCTTTGGATTTAAATATGGAATCCCCAGTGACGCAGACCTTGTATTTGATGTGAGGTTCCTCCCCAACCCCTATTATATAGAAGAACTGCGTCCCTTAAGCGGAAATAATGCTGAGGTCAGGAACTATGTTATGAATAATGACAAGGCGGTTGCTTTTCTGGAAAAGCTTGTAGATATGGTCAGATTTCTGATTCCGAATTATGTCTCAGAGGGAAAGACGCAGCTTGTAATTGGCGTGGGGTGTACTGGCGGAAAGCACCGCTCAGTAACCCTGGCGAATGAACTCTATGAAGCGCTGGAAAAGATGGATAACTATGGAATCCGGATTGAACACAGGGATATTAGAAAGGACGCAATTATGCCGCTTTGTGGCTGGAACGATACTCACGACCGATGAAATCGGCTGTGAGTATACAAAAGTGAGGTAAAAAAATTTCATGTCATTTTCAGGGAAAATAAAGGAAGAGCTTGCAGCATGCGATAAAGAGGCGAGACACTGCAACCTGGCGGAATTATCGGCGATCCTGCACATGTGCGGGGAATTTTCCCAGGACAGGTATGGAGTGTGCACTGTAAAGTTTCGTTCGGAAAATTTCCGGGTTGCAAGAAAATGCTTTACATTAATGAAAAAAACATTTAATATAGGAAATGATATTTCAATCCGCAGGAATATGGCAAAGGGAAGCACAAGCTATCTTCTTTTCTGGAAGGGCGAGGAGCTGCTGGCGGTCAGAAATGCGATCGTCCATGCCGTGTGCTGTAAGAGGGCTTATATAAGAGGTGCATTTATTGCGGCAGGTTCCATGAGTGATCCCGGCAAAGCGTATCATCTTGAGATTGTCTGTTCCGACATGGGGCAGGCGGAATATCTGAAGGATATGATGAATAGCTTTGGCGTAGATGCTAAGACGGTACCCCGAAAAAAGACGTATGTCGTATACCTGAAGGAAGGCTCTCAGATTGTGGATATCTTGAATGTCATGGAGGCGCATATCGCTCTTATGGAGATGGAGAATGTCCGAATCCTTAAAGAGATGCGAAATTCTGTAAACCGCAAGGTCAATTGTGAGACAGCAAACATTAATAAAACAGTATGTGCAGCAGTAAGACAAGTTGAGGACATTGAATACATCAGGGACACGATTGGTCTGGAACAGCTTCCAGATGGATTAAGAGATGTTGCCCTTACACGTCTTGCGAACCCGGAGGCGGCCTTAAAAGAGCTGGGGAACTTGATGAGTGAGCCTGTGGGTAAGTCGGGTGTGAATCACCGGTTGCGTAAGTTAAGTGAGCTGGCAGAGAAGTTAAGGGAACAGTAAGGAGGAACAAGTAGTATGGTTAAGAGAAGTGTTACAATTCAGTCGGAACTGGATATGAATTCACGTCCGGTTGCTCATCTGGTTCAGGAGGCAAGTCAATACTCGAGTAGGGTTCGCATTGAGATGGAAAATAAGCAGATCAATGCGAAGAGTATTATGGGTATGATGAGCCTTAACCTTGGAAAAGGGACCACTTTTACGGTAGTGGCTGACGGAGAGGATGAAGAGAAAGCCGTAAACGGCGTAGAGGAATTTTTTGCAACTCATTAACTATAGTACATATATGCAGAGAAAAGGGCATGGAATATGCTCTTTTCTTATACAAACAGTAATTGTCCGGGCTGCAAGTTACTGGCCACGGAGTGAACAGTACAATTGCCCGGCTGCCGGGCGGGTACTGTAAGCTTATTATAATTCGATTGGAGGAAGCATATGAAGAGGCTGTTGTTTATCTATAATCCGCATGCGGGAAAGGAGCTCCTGAAACCTAAGATTTCAGATATTGTCGATATATTTGTAAAGGCCGGATATGAGGTGACCATCTATCCCACGCAGTCCTACCGGGATGCGTACAGGAAGGTGAAGGAGTATAATTCAAAGGAGTATGAACTGGTGGTCTGCAGCGGAGGAGACGGTACGATTGACGAAGTAGTGTCAGGGATGATGACCCGCAGGGACCGGGATCCGGTGGGATATATCCCTACTGGAACCACGAATGATTTTGCGAATAGCCTGCATATTCCGAAAGGGCTGCTGAAGGCAGCGGATAATGCAGTAAATGGAGTTGTGTTCCCGTGTGATATAGGAAGATTTAATCAGGATACCTTTGTATATATTGCAGCATTTGGCCTGTTTACGGATGTCTCGTATGAGACTGACCAGGCCATGAAGAATGTACTGGGGCATCTGGCGTATATACTGGAGGGGGCAAAGAGAATCTTTAATGTTCCCTCTTACCGGATAAAGGTATGCCATGGCGGCGAGGAGATTGAGGGCGAATTTATCTATGGCATGGTAACCAATTCCCGGTCTGTGGGCGGATTCCGCAGTATGGTGGGAAAGCAGGTGATCTTTGATGACGGACTGTTTGAGGTAACGCTGATTAAGAAGCCGAAGAATCCGCTGGAGCTCCAGGAGATCATAGCAGCGCTTCTGATTGAGCAGATTGATACAAAATATATGTATACCTTCAAGACTGGGTATATTACCTTTGAGTCGCTGGAGGAGATTCCATGGACGCTTGACGGGGAGTTTGGAGGGGAGCATGATTACGTGGAGATTGAGAATCTGAGACAGCAGCTTGGGATTATGGTTCCGGAGGAGCATATTGAGGATCTTAAAGAATAAGAGCATATGCTTAAAACAAGAATAATATAGAGGAGATTTAGGTAATGTCAACTTTAGAAAAACTATTGTTTTGCTTCGGGAAATTCCGTTGATACTTCTGAAAGTATGGAGGGATTCCGTGTATTACAATCTTTTTCAGGTACATTGCCCGCTGATTTTGATTATAAAAAAGAACTGGAGGAAATGAGGAAGGAGAAATATGCTCGTTTTAATTGATGCAAATGTTATTTTAGATATGCTTGAAAAACGTGAACCATTTTATGAATCATCCAATAATGTGTTATCTCTCTGCGCATCCCAAAAGATAAAAGGATGTATTAAACGCCAGTCATGAAAATGTGCGGCATGCCTTAGAAAGAAATGATTTTCCCGATTTTGAGGAGTGTCTGCAGGATGAATGTGCTGCGCAAAACCATGCAGACTATATCATCACCCGGAACACCGGCGGCTTTTCAAACTCGAATATACCTGCAATCAGACCATCGGATTTTTTGGAAAAATACAATCTTTGACTGCAAATCAAAAAAAGAACGGTCTCCATATGGTCTCTTAACGGCATCCTGTCAATCTTCAAAGAAAAAATTAAAAATTTTGAAAAAAGTACTTGCTTATTATGACGAAGTTTGCTATAATAAGCGAGTACGAAATGAAGTGCAGTAGTTATGGCTCCGTGGTCAAGCGGTCAAGACGCTAGCCTCTCACGCTGGAATCAGGGGTTCGATTCCCCTCGGAGTCACTTAACTTCCCTCCTTAAGAGTAAATCTTAGGGAGGTTTTTTGTGCACACTTATAAGGGAAAATCCTTATTTTAACCTGTGAAAAAATGCTCGTTGTCATTAAACAATTACTCTTATTACCATGCTTGCAGTCATTCTGTCGCTTGCTATGCCTTTGAATACCGAAGCGGCAAGAAAGACAGATCTAAGGATAAGTAAGAACAAAGTCACCTTAACAATTACAAAGAAGAAATTAAAGCCTTCTTATCAGTTAAAGCTTGTGAATATCTACGACATGCCTGTGAAGTGGACAACCAGCAATAAGAAGGTTGTAACGGTGTCTAAGAACGGAAAGATTACTGGTAAGAAGCAAGGTACGGCTGTTGTAAGCGTTAAAATCGGAAAAGCGATCTTGGACTCCTGTAAAGTTACGGTGAAAGACAAGTATAGGGTATATGTGAATCAGCCGATTTACGAAATCCGTCCGGTAGATATTAAAGAAGCTCACATTATCTGTGGCTGTGGAGTTGACTGTGGCAAAGATAGAGAGAATCACATGTTAGGTTTTGACGGAAGCAATGGAGGAAATGGATGTTTAGCAGGATACTCCGTTCAGATGGTAACAGTTCGGACCAGCACCGAAGCTGTCCAGATAGGGACAAAGCAGGTTCAGATAGGCACACAGCGGAATATCAAAGTGGATTTGACAATCACAGAGCAAATACTGAAACCTTCTTATCAGTTAAAGCTTGAGAATACCGCTGGCATGCGCGTGAAATGGACAACCAGTAATAAGAATGTTGCAACGGTGTCTAAGGGTGGAAAGATTATTGGCAGGAAAAAAGGCACGGCCGTCGTAACAGCGAAAATCGGAAAAAAGACTTTGACCTGTAAGGTTACAGTGAAAGACAACAGGATATAGAAACTGTTTAAATGGGAGAGGCAGCAGATAGGGAATGATATTGGTACTCTCCCTGGGAAAATTTATAAGAAAAAGAATTTCAAGAGGAGTGAGCACATGGTTTTATTTGTAGAATATCCTAAATGTTCAACTTGCCAAAGGGCGAAGAAATGGCTTGACAGTCATGGTGTAGAATATAAGTCTCGTCATATTAAGGAGGAGAGTCTGATGGCACAGGAAATAAAGATGTGGCATGAAAAGAGCGGGCTTCCGCTAAAGGGATTTTTTAATACAAGTGGAATGCTATATAAGAGTATGGGGCTTAAGGATAAGCTCTCTGGTATGAGCGAGGAGGAGCAGTATGAGCTTCTTTCCGAGGATGGTATGCTTGTGAAGAGGCCGATTGTTGTGGGAGATGATTTTGTCCTGACGGGCTTTCGGGAAAAAGAATGGGAAGAGAAGATGGGATAAAGTTGCCATTGTACCCTTCACTTACTCATGTGAAGTCCTACGACGGAATGGTAGCTATTTTCCCATTGCCAAACTGGTACATCGGCTGATAAGAAGCTGCATTATTCGCCATGCGGTAAACGGAGCTTCCGTCTCCTAGCAATTCTTTGTCCATATGCTGGCAGGAGTATTGTGCAAATGAACGGTAAATCAGCATTGTCGCCAGGGTGACAATAAATGCCGGCATTTTTACAAACCCTACAAGAGCGCCGTTAACTGCGCCGCAGGCAGCTCCGAACACGAGTGCAAATAAGAGGGTAAGCACAATGCTGTCTGTCATATTAAAGATGATAACAGAGAAGCCTGCATCAAAGGCAAGCATGGATCCGACAGAAAGGTCAATCTCTCCTGTCAGGCAGATCAGCCCCATTCCGATCGCGATGATGCCAACTACAGTAGAATGACGGAATATATTCATCGAGCTTTCCGGGCTCTGGGCTTTGATATTCAGCAGTGCGCGGTATTTTTCGAATTTTTTCTTTTCTTTTTTCTTATGAATCGGAAGCCTGCCTGCGGACAGTGTGTGCTCTGACAGATACATATTTTCAAGAAGATTCATATTTGGAATTACGGAATTTTCTTTTCTGCTGGATGCAAGCATTGCGACTTTTGATTTCATTGCTTTGTGAATGGAATGGATTTTTACATCCTTTCCATGAAGCTTTATCGTTCCTTCTGTGGCATGTGTACTGCCGAAGATACACTGCATCAGTTCACGGCTGCCTGATCCCTGCAGTCCGGTCAGCCCTATGATCTGCCCTTTATTTACAGACAGGCTTACATTATAAAATCCCGGGCCCGAAAATCCGTCCAGTTCGAGAATCGTCTCCCCGGTCTCTCTTTTTTGGTATACATCTGCATTTGAGTAGCTTTCTCCGACCATCAGCTTTGTCACGGATTCAGGGTCTTTGTTAGCAATTTTTCCTGTGGCAATAAAACTTCCATTTCGAAAAACAGTTAGTGTGATGAAGGAGCTTCAAGTTCCAGTGCGTTTAAGACTGATTTAGCTCTACTTATTTTATCTTTTTCTTGTCTTTTTTATGACAATGAGCTATAATAAAAAAAGCAAAAAACACTGCCGGTCAGGCTATACATACCGGCAAAGAAATTGGAGGAATTTTAGTATGTTAGTATCAGCAAAAGAGATGCTTGAAAAAGCAGTAGCAGGCCACTATGCAGTAGGTCAGTTCAACATCAACAATCTTGAGTGGACAAAGGCGATCCTGACAGCAGCTGAGGAGACAAAGTCCCCGGTAATCCTTGGTGTATCCGAGGGCGCAGGAAAGTATATGACAGGCTTTAAGACCGTTCAGGATATGGTTGCAGCTATGGTAGAGGAGATGGGAATCACAGTTCCTGTTGCTACACATCTTGACCATGGTTCCTATGAAGGATGTAAGAAATGTATCGAGGCAGGGTTCACCTCCATTATGTTTGACGGCTCCAAGTATCCGATCGAGGAGAATGTTGCCAAGACAAAAGAGCTTATTGAGATCTGTAAAGAAAAGGGAATGTCCCTTGAGGCTGAGGTAGGAGCAATTGGCGGCGAGGAAGACGGCGTTGTAGGACAGGGCGAGTGCGCTGACCCGAAGGAATGCAAGATGATTGCTGATCTTGGAGTGGACATGCTGGCAGCAGGCATCGGCAATATTCATGGGAAATATCCTGAGAACTGGGCAGGCTTAAGCTTCGAGACTCTGGATGCAATCCAGCAGCTTACAGGAGATATGCCGTTAGTTCTTCACGGCGGTACAGGTATTCCGGATGACATGATCAAGAAGGCGATTGACCTTGGCGTTGCAAAGATTAACGTTAACACAGAGTGCCAGCTTGTATTTGCAGATGCTACACGCGAGTACATTGAGGCAGGCAAGGATCGTGAAGGCAAGGGCTATGATCCGCGTAAGTTATTAAAACCGGGTTACGAAGCAATTATTGCCAAAGTAAAAGAGAAGATGGAATTATTCGGTTCAGTTGGAAAAGCTTAAAGTTACTGTTCACGGGTCAGGAATGCGCATAAACTGCGCATTCCGTAAGAACATGATTCAAGAGTGAGGGGCGGTTTTTGCGTAGCAAAACTTGGAATGCCGCCCCGAATTGCTACTATGAGCGGACGGTTAGTCCGTGAATGGTAACAGCTTAAATAGAGATTGTTAAAACTTTTACTTGCCTTTTCCGAAGAATTGAGGTATACTAACAGGCGTAGCAAGAACAAAGGCGTTCCGACATTGGTTGGAGTGCCTTTTTCAGTTTACCGCAGCACTCACGGCAGATCCCATTGGCCGTGAGTATAACAGAGAACTGCAATTTTTATGAAAGAAAGGATATGTAGGAAATATGGGTGAACCGATGAAAGTAACAGAGATTTTTGGAGAAGACGTGTTCAATGATACAGTAATGCAGGAGCGCCTTCCGAAAAAGGTGTATAAGGATTTAAAGAAAACGATTGAGGAAGGAAAAGAGCTGGATCTTGCGACTGCAGACGTCATTGCACATGAGATGAAGGAGTGGGCGATTGAGAAAGGTGCGACGCACTATACTCACTGGTTCCAGCCGCTCACGGGTGTTACGGCAGAGAAGCATGATTCATTTATCTCAGCGCCTCTTTCGAGCGGCAAGGTATTGATGAGCTTTTCCGGAAAAGAGCTGATTAAGGGAGAACCGGATGCATCATCATTTCCGTCAGGGGGCTTACGTGCAACATTTGAGGCAAGAGGCTATACGGCGTGGGATTGTACGTCACCGGCATTTGTAAGGCATGATGCTGCAGGCGCTACACTGTGTATTCCTACAGCATTCTGCTCTTATACAGGGGAGGCGCTTGACCAGAAGACGCCGCTTCTCAGATCTATGGAGGCTATTAACGAGCAGTCTATAAGGCTTCTGCGCCTGTTTGGAAATACTACGTCAAAGAAGGTGACTCCGTCTGTAGGGCCTGAGCAGGAATATTTCCTCGTAGATGCGAAGAAATTTCAGGAGAGAAAGGATCTGATCTATACAGGCCGTACCCTGTTCGGGGCAATGCCGCCGAAGGGACAGGAGCTGGATGACCATTATTTCGGAACGATCCGTCAGAGAATTGCCGGATTTATGAAAGACGTAAACGAGCAGCTGTGGAGAGTGGGAGTGACTGCCAAGACACAGCATAATGAGGTCGCTCCCGCACAGCATGAGCTGGCTCCGATCTACGCGGAGGCCAATGTTGCGGTTGACCATAACCACATTGTTATGCAGACTCTTAAGAGGGTGGCGTGCCAGCACGGTATGAAGTGCCTGCTTCATGAAAAGCCATTTGCAGGGGTAAATGGTTCCGGTAAGCATAATAACTGGTCGCTCACGACAGATGACGGTAAGAATCTGCTTGACCCGGGAAAGACGCCTCACGAAAACATACAGTTCCTGCTTGTACTTACCTGTATCTTGAAGGCTGTGGATATCCATGCAGATCTTCTCAGGGAATCAGCATCTGATCCTGGAAATGATCACAGACTTGGTGCAAATGAGGCTCCTCCGGCAATTATCTCCGTTTTCCTTGGAGAACAGCTTGAGGATGTGATGGAACAGCTGATCAGCACTGGCTCAGCGACGCACAGCATTAAGGGCGGAAAGCTTCAGACCGGCGTCAGGACACTTCCTGATCTTGCCAAAGATGCGACAGATCGTAACAGAACATCACCATTTGCATTTACAGGAAATAAGTTTGAATTCCGTATGGTCGGTTCCAGGGATTCCATAGCAGGACCCAATGTTGTCCTGAATACAATTGTTGCAGAGGCATTCTCAGATGCCTGCGATGTACTTGAGGCAGCGGATGACTTTGATACAGCGCTTCATGATCTGATTAAAAAATATGCAGGAGAGCATCAGAGAATTGTATTCAATGGAAACGGCTACTCTGACGAGTGGATTGAGGAGGCGGAAAGGCGCGGCCTGCCGAATCTCCGATCCATGGTAGAGTCGATTCCTGCACTCACTACGGACAAGGCAGTTGCAATGTTCGAGAAATTCAAGGTATTTACCCGCGCGGAGCTTCAGTCCCGTGCAGAGATTAAGTACGAAAGCTATGCGAAGGCAATTAATATTGAGGCCCGCACGATGATTGACATGGCAAGCAAGCAGTTCGTGCCGGCAGTCGTAAAATATACGAAGTCCCTTGCAGATACTGTAATCGCAGTAAAGGAAGCAGGTGCAGATGTGACCGTACAGTCCGAGATGCTCGCAGAGGTATCAGGACTTCTAGGTGAGATGAAAAAGGCGCTGGAGGCACTGAAGGAGATTGAGAGCCAGGCAGTTGCCATGGAAGAGGGAGCAGAACAGGCAAGGTTCTACCACTTCCAGGTAGTTCCGGCTATGGATGCGCTGCGTGCACCAGTAGATAAGCTGGAAATGATCGTTGATAAAGAGGCATGGCCGATGCCATCCTATGGCGATCTGATATTTGAAGTATAGGCAGTGAAGTTGGGGACGGGGTATTTTTAAAAATACCCCGTCCCCAAATATTAAAAAAAATTAAGAACCTTGGACTTGGAATATTGGAAAGAGTGTGATATTCTAAGTGCAAGGTTTTTGGTTATACTAGTACAGTCCAGGCAGGTCTGTGAGGAGTCAGGACGGTTATGATTTTACGGATAGATAGATCGCTGCGCTGGGCAGCAGGAGGGTTACAATGACTAGAAGAGAATTTTTGGATGGGCTTAGGACGGCGCTTGGGAATGATCTCAGTGGGTCGGTGATACAGGAGAATGTGGATTATTATAACGGATATATCAGTGACGAAGTCAGGAAGGGACGTCAGGAGGAGGATGTCATCGCAGAGCTTGGTGATCCATGGGTGATTGCCCGGACAATCATTGATTCTGGCCAGAGCCAGGAGGAGAAGAACAGGTATCAGGAGGATTATGGCTATGAGACGGGGCACGGCATCGGTCAGGGGGAAACGGGCAGAGTGAGAACATCTGGCCGGACTTCCTGGTGGAAAAGGCTTTTCATTGTACTGGCTGTATGTGGTGTTATCATGATTGTGATGACAGTGATCGGCGGGATTGTGAGTCTGCTGGCACCTATTGTAATACCGGTGATTATAGTCATGTTTATACTGAGGCTGTTTAACTCGCGGAGGAGATGAAAGGGAACTGTGGGATGAAACCATGGAACTGGAAAGAGTTTTCGTTTTTTGAATATGTATGGTACGGCAGGCAGGTAAGAAGTGTGGAGCGTAGGAAATAAGAAGCTTCTTGCACAAAAAAATAAAAGACCGATGGGGGAGCCACCGGTCTTTTGAGGGGAGTATAAATAATTAATAAGGGGTTGTAGAAAGTACTCTCTCTACACTGATTAGTATAATATATACTGCCATAAAAAGCAAGGAAAACTTTTGAAAATATTTCATATATTTTACATCACTTTTTTGTGTAAATTGATCAATTTTACAATTTATGGAAGCGATTCCCCTTTCTGTAACCTCCCCTGGCTTTTTAGATTCCATTTATGCGGTATACGTAATTGTCCCGCATGAACTTCGTATATTTTTTCTTTACTTTCTTCTTTTTAATCCTGCCTTTTACTTTGACCTTTTTTGTCACTTTTTTATAGTAGATCTTATAATAGGAACGATAAAAGGATGCATAATATTTCTTTCCTATATGGAAGATGCTTTCGATCTCATATCCTTTTTTTGCATTAATTTTTGCGATGTAATTGCCGTCCCAGTCATAAACTGTGATGATGTTGTATGCCTGGCTTGAATATTTCGGGCTCTGTGCCACCAGAATGTAGTCACTGGTTGCATCAATACCCTGTATCTTGTAATCATTCTTTTTGCTGGCTTTTACGTATTGTATCGGGTTCATCTCGGCATCAAGAAGAATGAAATTATAATTATGACTTAATAGTACGGCATACTGTTTCCGTGTCTTATCATATGCGATTCCGGAAAATGCAGTAGCGCCTTTTGCATCTGATGTGGTCCCTCCTGCAAGTTTATTTGGAAGGGTTATGTGCCGGTTTTCGATGATTCCCAAAGTATTCGGGTCTATAGAGATCAATGCCTTGGGATCCGTACCTGTACACTGGACAACTACAAGACGGTTTTTATCCGGATTGTAAGTCATATCATTTCCACTGCCCAGATACATGGCGCCAGATACCAGCACAACTTTCCGGGTAGAGTGATGAACCTTTACAATTTTGCTGTAATAATTACTTTTATTAAGCAGAACGTAATACGAATACGTGCCGTCAGTACAGGAGCCCTGGAGGACGTCATGCTGGAACATTACCTGTTTTGCAAAGGAGCGGAGCTCAAGCTTCTTTTTCCCCTTTTTCAAAATGGTTGCTTTGGCAGTTTTTGTTGACTTTACATTACTTGATGCAGCCCAGGCGGAATAATATGTTTTCCCGTTTTTCTTTATAAAGGTGCGGATTCTTACATAATAGTTCTGTTTTTTTGCCAGGCCGGAAAGGGTATAGGCTGACAGGCTGCCGTCTCTCAGAGTTACCTTTTTCACCCCTTGAAACAGACTGTTTTTTGAATATTGTATCTGGTAGCCTGATGCATATTTGTTTACTTTCCAGGTAACCTTCATCTTTGTGGAGGACTTCCTGGTCAGGCCCGTTACCTTTGGAACATTTACTTTTGTATAGCTTTTTTCATTCGAATAAATACTTTCTGATGCGCCGTTGTATGTCGTAACGACATAGGCATAGGTGTTGCCGTTTTTCGCAGTGGTATCACGCCAGGAGATTTCGCCCGGCTGTGTGATGGTATAGACCTTTGTCCATGTGTTTTTTGTCAGAAGCCTCCGGTATACATAATAGCCGGAAGCACTGACCGGACGATTCCAGCGAAGCTGTATGCCGTTAGAAGCCACCTCGGTGGTCAGAGACGGAGGCAGAAGATATACAACCTTCTTGTTCGCGCTGGCTTCACCCTTCTCGCTGCCCGCATAGGCTTTCACGCAATAATAGTAAGTGGATCCCACGGTTACGTCTGAATCAATATAGTTTAAAACGTCCTCTCCTTTGGTCTTTATCAGTACCTGCCAGGTTCCGCCGGATACCTTTCTTTTTATATAGTAGCCTTTGGCGCCTGCAATCTTTTTCCACGTAAGGCTGATGCCGTTGCTGACGAGCCTGACCTCAGTAAAATGCCCTTTGCTGTTAGCTATATCTGGTTCTTCCGGCTGCTGTGGATTATCTGGATCCGCCGGCTGCTGCGTGTCATTCGGGTCCGCCGGCTGCTGCGTGTCATTCGGGTCCGCCGTCTGCTGTGGATTATCTAGATTCGCCGGCTGCTGCGTGTCATTCGGGTCCGCCGTCTGCTGTAGATTATCCGGATCCGCCGGCTGCTGCGTGTCATTCGGGTCCGCCGTCTGCTGTGGATTATCCGGATCCGCCGGCTGCTGCGTGTCATTCGGATCTGCTGGCTGATGTGTGTCGTTCGGATCCGCCGGTTGCTGCGGGATGCCCGGAAGATCTCCCTGTGAAGGCGTGTCGCTGTTTACAGGGGGTGTATTGTCATCCTGTGAGGCATCCCTGGCGGCCTGAGGCGGTTTATCTGCCGGTGTACTGCCTGGATTTACAATGCTGTCCCCTGACTGCTGGATGTACTCCGGGTTTCCGGCAACTGCCGGAAGATCCGATGCATGCGCCGGATATAAACTGGCTGGAAATATCAGCGCTGCTGTTAGTGCAAGTGATAAAAATCTTTTTGTTGCTTTTTTCAATTTCCTCTCCCCTTTTTCTTTTTTATAATCCCACCATCAATAGATTACCATAATCTGCAATTTTCCTCAATGGTTTCTTCTTTAAAAAATTATACACTAGTTTCTTAAAAAAAATTGAAACAAAAAATGTATATTGTTCTGATGCAGCGGACATAATAATCTCGTATCATAAATGTACTCCAAAGAGTGCATGATCAGTAACAGTGAATGTATCAGGCTGTTACAATTATAAAAGTTTTAGGAGGAATTGACATGAGCAAGAATTATAGTTCAAGCAATGCATCAAACCAGAATGCATCAAACCAGAATGCATCAAACCAGAATTCTTCTAACAAGAATTCAACAAACAAGAACGCATCCAATCAGAATTCCAGCAACAGGAATGCATCAAACCAGAATTCTTCTAACAAGAATTCCAGCAACGAGAACAGCAATTACTAATCAGTAAGCAGACGCCGGGAGCCGCCGCACAGGAATCTAATGTGCAGCGGCTCTTGTGCTTGACAAATATATACGATAACAAGTAAGATAAATGGGTAATAAAAGGTGGATTGGAGAATGATATGAAGCGTTTTGAGTTGATCGCCCCCTGTCATTTTGGGCTTGAGGCAGTGCTGAAAAGGGAGATTACAGGCCTGGGTTACGAGATTTCGGAGGTGGAGGACGGGCGCGTCACCTTCTGGGGCGATGAAGGCGCTGTATGCCGCGCTAATATATTTTTAAGGACAGCGGAGAGAGTTCTGATTAAGGCAGCCAGTTTTTCTGCTGTTACCTTTGACGAACTTTTTGAAAAGACAAGGGAAGTACCATGGGAGGACTACATACCGGAAGACGGGAAATGCTGGGTCGCAAAGGCGGCATCTATAAAAAGCAGGCTGTACAGCCCCTCTGATATTCAGTCGATTATGAAGAAAGCTATTGCCGGGCGTCTGTCAGGGAAGTATCATAAGGACTGGCTTCCCGAGGACGGGGAGGCGTATCCTTTGAGGGTATTTCTTAAGAAGGACAAGGTGACGATTGGAATCGACACATCCGGGGTATCGCTTCATAAGAGGGGCTACCGTGAGGTGTCGGGGAAGGCTCCCATTACGGAGACCCTTGCCTGTGCACTGATCATGCTGACGCCCTGGAAGAAAGACCGGATTCTTGTGGATCCGTTTTGCGGGAGCGGGACATTTCCTATAGAAGCGGCCATGATGGCGGCAGGGATTGCCCCTGGGGTGAACCGTTCCTTTACGGCAGAAGCCTGGGCGGATCTGATACCGAAAAAGCTGTGGTATGAGGCGGTAAATGAGGCGAATGACCTGATGGACGAGAACCCGGACGTGGATATCCAGGGCTATGATGTGGATCCGTCAGTCATCCGGGTTGCCAGGAGAAACGCAAGGGAAGCAGGAGTAGACCATCTGATCCACTTTCAGGAGAGAGATGTGCGGGCGCTGAGTCATCCGAAGAAATACGGCTTTATCATTACGAACCCGCCTTACGGGGAGCGGTTGGAGGATAAGAAGGATCTTCCGGCGCTTTACCAGGCATTTGGAGAGAGTTTCCGGAGGCTTGACTCCTGGTCAGCCTATATGATTACCTCCTATGAGGATGCCGAGAGGTATTTTGGACGGAAGGCGGACAAGAACCGGAAGATCTATAACGGAATGCTGAAGACGTATTTTTACCAGTTCCAGGGACCGAAGCCTGGCCGTACCGGACAGAGAAAAGAGCAACAGGAATAATAGAGAGGCGGAGTATATGGACAAAATTATATTTGCTACGGGAAATCAGAATAAGATGATAGAGATCCGGATGATTCTTGCTGATCTGGGAGCAGAGATCTTATCCCAGAAGGAGGCGGGAATTGATGCATCAGTGGTGGAAGACGGGACGACCTTTGAGGAAAATGCGCTGATTAAGGCGCGGGGAATCGCGGAGGCGGCACGCAGGATGCCAGAGTACCAGGACGCAGTTATCCTGGCGGATGATTCCGGACTTGAGATTGACTATCTGGGGAAGGAGCCAGGAATCTATTCTGCCAGATATATGGGGGAGGACACTTCCTATGATATTAAGAACCAGGCGCTTCTTAACAGGCTTTCGGGCGTGCCGGATGAGGAGCGCACTGCGCGGTTTGTCTGTGCCATTGCGGCAGCATTTCCGGACGGGACAAGCCAGGTGGTTAGAGGAACAATGGAAGGGATCATTGGTCATGAGATCACGGGTGAAAATGGATTTGGCTATGACCCGATCTTTTACCTTCCGGAGTACGGGTGCACAAGCGCGCAGCTTGCGCCGGAGAAGAAAAATGAACTGAGCCACAGGGGAGAGGGACTTCGGAAGATGCGGAGGATACTCGAAGGTAACAGTGAAGGTATCTGAACTGTTGCCCTCGAAGAAAAAGCGGGGAGCAGAATATTATGAGAATATTGATTGTCAGCGACACACATAAGTCGCACAGAAATCTGGAGAGAGTGCTTCAGAAAGAAACAGGAATTGACATGATGATCCACTTGGGTGATGTGGAGGGGGCAGAGGATTATATAGAAGCCCTCGCAGGATGCCCGGTACATATGGTGGGAGGAAATAATGATTTCTTCTCGGATCTTCCAAGGGAGGAGGAATTCCAGATCGGGGAGAAGCACATCTTTATTACCCACGGGCATTATTACTGCGTCGCCCTCAACGAAGAGCGCCTGAAGGAGGAGGCGCGCGGACGGGGGGCGGATGTGGTGATGTATGGACACACGCACAGGCCGTCCCTTACTGAGGAAGATGATCTCGTGACGCTGAATCCTGGAAGTATTGCATACCCCAGGCAGATGGGACGTAAGGGTAGCTATATTATCATGGACATAGAGGAAGTCGGAAGTATGCATTTTGATGTGCGGTACTGTGACTGAGGCAGACAGAGTATGAGACTTTTATATGCTGAGGATGAGAGGGCTATGTCAGAGGCTGTCGTGGATATTCTGACTTATCATAACTATATTGTGGACGCAGTGTATGACGGGGAGGAGGCGCTTGCCTATGCCAGGACCGGGGAGTATGACGGGATTATTCTTGATATTATGATACCGAAGCCAGACGGCCTGGAGGTGCTTGGACGGCTCCGGCGCGAGGGATTCCGGACGCCGGTGCTGCTCCTTACGGCAAAGTCGGAGACAGAGGATCAGATAAAGGGACTGGATCTTGGGGCGGATGACTATCTGCCCAAGCCATTTTCCATGAATCTGCTGCTTGCCCGTGTCCGCGCTATGCTTCGGCGCAGGGAGGAATATACGCCCGATATTCTGACCTGCGGAAATATATCGCTGAACCGGAAGAGTTATGAACTGGCGGGGGAGGGAGGAGTGCAGGTTCTTCCAAGACTGGAATACCAGCTTATGGAGCTTCTGATGCTGAATCAGGGCATCTGTCTGTCCACAGAGACTCTGCTTGTGAAAGTGTGGGGCTATGATACAGAGACGGAGCCCGGGACAGTGTGGGTGTACATTTCCTATCTGCGCAGGCGCCTTGCGGCATTAAAAGCCAATGTGGTGGTTACAGCCAGGCGCGGTGTGGGATATACGCTGGAGGTAAAGGGATGATAAAGGCTCTGCAGAAAAAATTTGTAGTTACTGCGATGGCAGCGGTTACGGTGCTGATGCTTCTGATGCTCGGAGCCGTGAACGCTGCCAATCTTATTATTACGGGAAATGAGATTGAAAGAAGGCTTGAACTGATATCAGGGGAGGAGACGGAGCCCGGAATGAAGCCAGACATGGATCCTGGGAAGGGGCATGAGCCCGGTGCACCGCCGCCGGGTCTTGATATGAGGGCTCCCAAAAATGATTATGATACGGTGATGTCTTCGAATTTTTTCGTGCTCCGGTTTGATGAAAATGGGAGTATTGTTTACGTGGATGTGAGCCGGACTTCGGCGGTGAGTGAAGAGGACGCAAAAGCATATGCACAGGAGGTATACCAGACAGGAAAGGAGACTGGAAAAAGCGGAAGGTTCCGGTATCTAGTCCGCAGCAGTCCTGCGGGACAGGGTAAGACGGTTATATTTCTTGACATATCGGAGGAGAGGGTGTCCGGACTGCGGGTGCTCCTGCTGTCGGGCGCTGCGGGGTGTGTCTGCTGGGCACTGATGTTTGCGTTTGTGGCTCTGCTTTCCAGGCGCGCAATCCGTCCCATTGCAGAGAGTATGGAGAGACAGAAGCAGTTTGTGACAAATGCGGGCCATGAGATCAAGACTCCGCTTGCTATTATCCAGTCTAATACAGAGGCGATGGAGCTCTATAACGGAGAAAATAAGTGGAGCAGAAATATTAAGGAGCAGACTATGCGCCTTGACGGTCTGATGAAGAATCTGCTTACCCTTGCGCGTATGGATGAAGGGGGAATGAAGGGAAAAGCAGTGGAGTTTTCTGCAGGCAGCCTGTTGGTGGAAGTTGTGGATGAATTTATGGAGCCTTTTAAGCTCCGGGGAATTTCTGTCCAGACGGATATCCAGGAGGATGTCTATATCTGTGCTGACCGGGAACAGGTGGGGCAGCTGTTTGCGATTCTGCTTGATAATGCATTGAAATATACGGATGATAATGGACGGGTGAGGTGTGCAGTCTGCAGAAGTGGGGAACGGAGCGTCATCCGGGTGGAGAATACCTGTGAGGCGCTTCCGGAGGTTCTGCCGGAGAAGCTGTTTGACCGGTTTTACCGGGCGGATGGGGCGCGTACGCAGAAAGGTCATGGGGGATATGGGATCGGGCTTTCAATGGCGCGGTTTATTGCTGAGGCCAGCAAAGGGATGATCAGAGCAGAGTATAGGGAGGGGAATGTGGTATCCTTTGAGGTGGAATTTGCTGGAGAAATGTAGTTACTGTTCACACAGGACTTTGCATTTACTGCAAAGTCCGTAAGAAAATGATTCAGGTGTGAGCAAATCCCATTCGCGAAGCGAATTTTAAATGGATTTGCGAATGTTACTGTGAACGGAGTGAACAGTAACGAAATGTAGTTTAATTATCGGATGATTTGCCGATTATGTAGAAAATTGTCTGGCTATATGGTATCATTAAATAAAGGCTGAAGGGAGGAGAGCGCTATGCCAAATCCATCACCATTACGTTATCCTGGCGGGAAAAGCCGTCTGTCAGATTTTGTTGGAATGATGATAAATAATATAGGTATATCTAACTGTACATATGTTGAGCCGTTTGCGGGAGGAGCAGGGGTTGCCCTTTCTCTTTTGCTTGACAGAAAGGTAGAAAATATAGTTATAAATGATTTTGACAAAGCCATCTATTCTTTTTGGCGTGCGGTTAAAGAGGCTCCTGACGAGCTGATAAACAGAATAGAAAATACACCAGTAACAATAGATGAATGGTATAAACAAAAGGAGATTTACCTGTCGCAGACAAAATACTCTGTTGATCTGGCTTTCGCAACCTTATTTTTAAATAGAACAAATCGATCAGGTATTTTGACAGCCGGACCTATAGGAGGATACTCACAGGCTGGCGAATGGAAGTTGGATGTCAGATTTAAGCGAAGCGCACTGATTGCAAAGATCAAGGCTATTTCGGTTTTTAGAAATCATATAAGCGTGTATAACAAAGATATTATAAGTCTGTTGAATAATTACATTCCGCGATTCGGAGAAAATATCTTTATTTATTTCGATCCACCATATTACAATAAGGGGCAAAAGTTATATAAAAATTTTCTTACATCAGATGATCACAGAAAAATCCACGATGTTATAGTTAATAATATTGATGCACCCTGGATTATGACGTATGATGATGTACCGGAAATTGCAAATCTATATGCACAAAATAAAACGCAGAAATTCGACTTGATTTATAGTGCCGCAAATAAGGGAAAGGCATCTGAATTGCTGATTTATTCAAATAAGGTATCATGTCCTACAAAACAGCAGTTATTAAGTTATCAGATACCAATAGATTTCCGGGAATGTGTATAGGAGGGGATATATGATTATTAAAAGTATTGAAATAGAGAAATTTCGTGCGTTTGAACATGCATCTTTTTGCTTAGGCAGACGTCTTACTGTAATATCGGGACGTAATGCCACACAAAAAACGACATTGCTGGGGATGATTGGACAACCGTTTACGATTTCTTCAAAAACGCACCCTATGTACGGTTGTAAAACAATTGATGGATATAATTTTCATTCACAATTTCGGGAAAAGTTTAAAATATCCCCGCAGTATGATGTGATCGGTGAACATAAGTGGACGTTGCGTTTACATAACGGAGTCTGTGAACGAAACTACTTTTCGGTTGAGAGTATTGCCAGACGGCAGAAAGGGCAGGTGCCTACATTAAGATTTTGGAATGCTGAAAGCCGTGCAAAAGGGGCAGGATATATTCAAATGCCTGTCTATTTTTTGAGCCTGAGTCGATTATTCCCTATTGGAGAAAGTGGAAAAACCCAGTCAATAGCCTCCAATCTCACTAAAGAAGAATTAGAATACTGCATTGATAGTTATAGAACGATTTTGTCTATCCAGAATATGGGAGAGGAGCCAGTGGTGGGACTTGAAAAGGGTACATCCTCAAAAGTATTTGCAGGAGTAAGTGATAGTACACATGATATTTTTACTAATTCTGCCGGAGAAGGAAATATCATGAAAATTATACTGGCAGTAATGTCATTTAGACGGCTGAAGGAGCAGTTTGGACGGAGTTATAAAGGTGGAATTTTATTAATAGATGAATTGGATGCTACTTTGTATGGATTCTCACAAGGGAAATTAGTGGAATATTTATGGAAGGCCGCAGGTGATTATAAAATTCAAATTATTTTCACAACACATTCACCGGTTATTTTGAAGTGTGTTAACAAATATTATCGAAAAGAGCGTCAGGAGAAAGGCATAAAGATTCCTTTATCTGCGTATGATAATTCTATAGTTTATTTGAAACCCTGTTATAATGAGGAAGGTAAAAGGACAATTATGCCTGAAAATATATTTTCCACAGACGAATTAAGCCAGATTCTTAATGATATTAATCTTACCGCACCTGTGGGAGGAAACAAAATAAATATATATTGTGAAGATACGCGTGCGATTTCATTTTTGAAGTATATCATCAAGAAGTCTTTGGACATTAACCTGGACTTGTTTATGATATTTGTTGATATAAACCTGGGATGGACTAATTATATACAATTAGCGGAAAAAAGAGTTCCTGAATTTCGGGATAATATAATTGTTCTTGACGGAGATGTACCATATAAACCGGAATATAGGGCAAAATCCAGAATTGTAGCAGATGCGGGGAATTTTCTGTTTTTGCCATTAGTGATTGAAAAAGATATTTTTGAACTATTAAAGGATCATTCGGCTTTTTTGAGATTTCAGGGTTCATTTTCGCGGATACCTGGATTTAGCTATGATATATGTTTTAATAACTGGCCTCTTGATTCGGGGAAATATAGGACGGTTGATTTTAAGCATTGGTTTGCACAGACGGTATCAGTCTTAGGAGATGAAAATGTATTATTTTCTTTTTGGTGTAGTGAACATCAAGATGTGGCAGAAAAATTTGTAGAGAGTTTTATTACTTTATTCAATGTGCTTGCGGAGAAGATGGAAGTTGATGCTTTACCGGCTGCAGATACTATGTCTGAAGAAGGTATGAGTGACATTCCGGAAGAAATGAAAGAGTAAAATAATCTATCCCTTACTGACGTGAGAACTATAATATGATGAAAGCGTCAAAATACCTTTTGGCGCTTTCATCATAAAAGGCCTGTATGGGACGAATAAATGGTTAAGATATATCTAATTCACTAAAGTCAATCCATAGATCGTTAAAAACATTCGCGGTTACATTTTCTTCGAATGTGCAGGACTTTACTTCCAAGTCTGGCTTTTCAAGATGGTATATAAAAATCTTTTTGCTGCGCGGGTCAACAATCCAGTATTCTCTCACCCCGGCATCTGCATATAGATTTAGCTTACGGATATAATCATGGCTGGAATTACTGGGGGAAATAATCTCTATGATCCAGTCCGGCGCGCCGGTGCATCCCCGGTCTGTCAGTTTGTTTTTGTCACAGATTACACTTATATCTGGCTCTACTATGGTCTTATCATCATCCGCAAATAATTTGACTGCAAATGGAGCAGGGTAAATTCTGCAGGAGCCTTTTCTGGAATTAATATAATTAGCAATCCTGACATGGAGAAAAGACAGGATTTCCTGGTGTATCCGACCAGGTGCGGCCATATAGTAAATCTGTCCGCCGATTAACTCTGCCCGGACATCTTCTGGAAGCGTATAATAGTCTTCTTCGGTATAAACTTCTAATTGTGCTAATGCCATAATGGATCTCCTTTCTAAATAGTCATTTTTATTACTTAAAGCTATTATAACATATGTAGATTTTAATAACAGGGTAAAATATATTACCACTTTATCGGCTCGGATGCCGGTTACTATTCACGGGGCCGTGCATTCGGCTGCACGGCATCCGAGCCGATAAAGTGGTGGTTTCCGGCATCCAGCCCCTCGCTGAAAGCGACTTTTAAATGGGTTGGATGCGTTACTGTGAGCGGACGGTTAGTCCGTGAATAGTAATCTAAGTTTCATCTAAGGTTAGCAGAGTATACTGATGCTGACACGAATTAATGGCAGTCAGTATAGACCGGAAAGGAGACTTTTATGAAGCGAATAACAGCATTATTATGTATTGCGAGCATGACTGTTCTAATGACAGCGTGTGCGGAAAAAGGGACAGATTACAGTAACCAGACCCTCACGGGAAAGGTGACGGCAGTTGATGGTACAAAGGTAACGATGCGGCTTGGGGAACTCAGTGAACAGGAGACCCCTCAGAAGGAGAAAGCGGCGGAAGGCTCGCAGGGAGAA
>Ga0137306_100569_pt1 | contig 49031 bp, 44 predicted proteins | sample Inofroosms_March_FD_97187 | JGI IMG/M metagenome (GOLD analysis project Ga0137306, IMG submission 97187) | Mouse cecal microbial communities from Vienna, Austria - N-Acetylneuraminic and N-Acetylglucosamine D2O microcosms_March | ecosystem: Host-associated > Mammals > Digestive system > Large...
TCATTTCAACGGAAGCTTTTACATACCACCTAAATAAAATTAATATTCCTATAAAGAAAAATGTAAATAAACATTTGCTTTTAAAATTTGGACTGTTACTATCATCATATTGATAACGCATGCTTTACTTCTCCTATCTTCTTTCTTCTAATTCATTTAGCATCCGCAAACTTGTTTTCCTGATTTAGCTAAACCTGTCTCATAAATATTACAAAAAAAATTAAATTCAATACTATTCCTGTATTTATTAGCAAATTACATATCATATGACGAAAAAAACAATAAATTCTGCATCTTAAACTATTTCGCCTTTTTAAAATAATCATCATATAAATTAATTCTAAGAAAAAAAACAAAATAAATATAATAATATACAAATATGCATCCAATTTAATCTCTCTAACAATATTTATGTTAAAAAACAGCAAATACACAGAAATACCGTAAGTTACACAGCATCCATAGATATATAATATACATGAGATTTTTCCCTTATAAAATTCTGTATGTACAATATTTAAGTTATCTATGCATGTATGGTATACAAAAAATATTTCAAGTATCAGAAAACATATCAAAAACATTATCTGTTCAATTACATATATTTCATATTTCTGTGTTTCTATGGCGAATTTTGCCACCTTAAAATAAGATACCGTAATAATATAAAAAAGGATAAAAAATAAATGGCATTTTATATTTGCCCTTGGTGTATATTTCTTGCTTTGCCTCAAATCATTGTGTCCCATAACCCTCTTCGTCTTCCTCTTCATTTTTTAACCAATCAGGTTTATATTTTTCCCAAATCTTTTTGGCAAAATCCTCTGGATCATCTGACAATATGCTAATTGTATTGCTTAATGCCCACCCCTTAATAAACCCACTCAAAATTCCTCCAAACTGTTTCGTTATATACTTATTTGAATCAAGTCCCCTCCACACCAACATAAAAGATTTTCTCGCCCTTTCAAATGTTTTATAAAGACCATATCCATATCCTTCTCTGACCTGATGAGGAATAAATATATTTGTATCATTCCAGTCTGGTCCTGCGCCTCCTATGTACCCAGCAAAAATTCCAGCGCCCGTATTACACAATATACCACATGTGCTTTGTCCAGTTGAATATGACTGTAACCCACCAATCGCTCCATTTACTATCATTTGACCAGATACGCCTAATGGTGAAGCTGCTACTCCTTTAAAGGAGCAAAAAACATAAAATTATAAATCTGTTCATCTATGGCAGGACTTTTATAATCAAAATATGATATATTCATTCTGCCTTCTACAATATGCTCTGCCTCACCCTGACTATCTGCAATATTTCCTGCCATATCAATGTATTTCTCATCAAAAAAAACTGTCGCTGGCTGTATTGTTTTTATTACTTTTTTCATTTGTTCAGTAAATAACTGTATATCTCCGTTATCAATCTTCTGGGGTATAAGATTAAACGAAAAGTTAATATCCGTATTTTTATTTGTCTTTATGATTTGCGGTCGGCTGTTCATCGGATATTTTTTATTTTTTCATCTATGTATCTGCTCACTCTTCCTCCTCCTGCCCTGATGAAACTGGCTGAATCAAACCTCCATATTTGCATACTAAATATGAGTCTGTTGTCACTGTTTTCACATTTCCCCCATATATATTTCTTTCCATGCAGTCCCGCCACTTTCCAATAATTTCAGGACAACGCTTACACCCCGTTATTGTTGCTCCATCTTTCCCCGCATCTCCATATTTTTGAAGCGTAACCGTCTCCGTATCACATGGTGGTGTCTCACAGGTACAGACCCCAAAGTAACTAATATTATCATCCACAATGCAGTCATCTTCCAAAATTTGTGCCTTTTCTTTAATATATATGCCGTGTGACAGCGGCAGATTTAATTTTCGTATTCAATATATCCACTTTCTGTATGGAATCTCTCTTAATCGAACATTCCTGACATTTGCCCGAAAATGAAATACTATCATCACACACATACATAGCATTAATTTCAGTTAATTTAAATAAATCTTTTTCAGAGTATTCCAAATGTGGTACTTCATATGTCACTCTCGCTTTTGCATGCTCGTTCGGCAAAATAACAATTTCAAAATCCCTAATTATTCCATTAATTTTTATATTTACTGCCCTAATATCAGATATATTCATGTTTTCCTTAAGTACCTCTTTATTGAACTTTGACTTTTGTTCCCTCAAATCGTATTTCATCTTTCACAGTAATTGTATTATTGCCTTGCTTTAAGACAATTGCTTCTGCTGCGCACAAATTTACCGAATCATTCGCACTAACCAACGATATATTCCCACCCGCCTTTAAAACAATATCTTCTTTGCTGACAAGGATAATACCATCTGTATCCGAAATACAAATCAGCATACCATTGCCATTTGAAATCTTTATATCACACGGCGTAAGTTCAATCTGTTTTCCGTATTTTGTCGTGATTGATTTATTGTCCGGATTATTTCTAATCTGCCCGCTGTCCCCTCCTGCAACATGAACAGAACTGCAAGCATAACAGCCCTCTTCCATTTCATTTGGAAAGTATACTCTCACACAATCCCCTATTTCTGGCATACAATACCATCCAGTGCCATCCGGAGACGAATATACTGTAGAATATGGTAACCATGAAAGTTTTTCCTCACTTCCATTATCCCCCTTATCCATGCAGACTTTTACCATATCATTTTTTACATTTACTATCTTTCCATCAAGCGACATGCCGATAATGTGATTATTATACCGTTTGATCTGCGCAAACGCATTTTTCCTTTGCATTTTATATGAAAAAACAACTCCTCTCCTATATAGGGTTTATATCGCCAGTTTTTTCTATCACTTATGGTCACATCACCGTCAATATAATAATCGTCGCATTATCCTTATTCCTTGCCGGGTTCCGCTCGAGCGCCTCCATGATGAGGTCTGCCTGTTTCTGGGCGCCGCAGCGTTTTGCCAGGATGTTCTCGAGCTCTATCTGCCCCAGCAGCTCCACCCCGTCGGAATACAGCAGTACCTTGTCATGTTTCTTGAGGTAGATAGGACGGTCGGACTCGCACGCCTTCTTGAAGCCGTCAAAGCCGAGGTAATTGACAAGGCGCTTGTCCGTGGCGCTTCCCATCGCCTCCTCCCTGCCTATGATTCCTGCATAATACTGGTCCTCAAGCCAGTTCTTGACGTTTTCCTTGCGGTTGACCTCTATCAGCCGACCGTTGCGCAGCACTGCAATGTTGCTGTCGCCGACTGACGACCAGTACATCCTGTCCTCAACAATGACAATAGACACCTGTGTGGTGCCTCCTTTTACCTCCCCAAATTCATCACGGATATGGCCGTTTGCCATCACTGCGGACTTCTGAAAAAAATAGGTTATGTTTTCCGTGATGTCCCGTTTCCCGAATTCGTCAATATAGGTCGCTACTGCAATCTCACTTGCAAGCTTTCCGTCCTGGTAGCCCCCGATTCCGTCTGCGACAATGGCAAACGCCGCATAAGGACGCAGGCTGGTACCAAACGAGTCGTCCTGTTTTTCCCGGTTTCCGATAATCTGCGCGTTTCCGATGTCCAGCCTGATTTTGCTGTTTTTATAAATATGCCTGTGCTCTGACAGGTAACGGATTCCTATGCATGCCGCAAGCACGATAAGAATGATTACCGCAGCAGCGATAAGTGCTGTCTGTATCATGTCTGTCTCCTTTACTGCTCTGTTGCCGGATTGCCGTCGTTCCACTCAAAATGTTCTCCGCAAAGCGGCATAAAAATAAACTTGCTTTTTCCGATTTCCACGATGGAGAACGCCTCAAGTGCCACAGGCGTGTATACTGCCTCGCCATTCACATACGCAAGCCCCGATGAGTCGCCCGGCAGCAGATAGGTCTGCCTGTTTTTACCGTCATAGCTTATGGCGGCATGGTTGATGCGCGATACGGTGTTGTCCTCAAGAATCTGGATATGCATGTTGTCGGCGCGCCCGATAAAGTTCTTGCCGGCATGTATCTTGAAGTCCTTTCCGTACTGGGGTCCCTCGATGCACACAAGCCAGCCCGTGACCGGGTCCACCGTGTCCGTCACGCCCGACACGGACACGGTCTTGTCCGGATCGTCCAGCATCAGCCTTTTGTTGTTCATCATGTTTGTGTTAAGCTCAAGATTTGTGTTGCAGTAGGGACAGGTGTCCCCATATTTCCTGGCACTGAACATGTGCCCGTTTTTACAGCGGTTTAATCCCATCTTTTTACCTCCCTCTCCAATGCCTTGCAGTATATTACCGAATCTGCAGCATTGCATTTGCTATGTATATAATGTCACCTGCCTCAACCTCCACGGCACCCACAAGCTTCACGTCCAGAAGCGCGCTCTGGTATTTCTTCTTGACCCTTGTGCCGTTCTTGGAATCAATGTCGTCGATATACCATCCGTTATCCGTATAGTTGAGCACCGCGTGCTGCTTGGATACCATGTCTGCCACCGCGGAGCCGGACAGGTCGACGTCCACATTGTCCTTTCCGTTGCTCTTTCCTATGATGAGCGCCGTCTTGCTCTGCAGGCTCCACTCAAGCAGCACGCTTCCCTGCTCGTTCAGCAGTACAAGGCTTGTGACTTTTTTTCTATTGCTGTCCAAACTGTCCGTTTTTGCCGGACTATCCGGTTTCGGCGGTTCGCTGGCGCCGTTTTTGCCAGTTTCCCCTCCCATTTTTATGATATCGCCGTCTGTGTCCTTCGCCGCCTGCTGTCCCTCTCTTCCAATTACCTGTACAAAGCAGAAGACGCCCTCTCCCACAAACAGGCAAAGCGCCAGAAATACCGCTGACACGATTTTTACCGTCATTGACACATTGAGCTGAAATACTCGTAGTAAAAGGGCTCCTGCAACGCCCCACGAAGCTGCCTCCAAAAGGCTTGTAATGTAGCATGTTATAAATTTTTTTCCCATAATCCAATTTTCCCAATAACAAGATATAGACCGCCGGGAAATCCGGCAGTCTCTATCCTGTCCTGTGTGCCTGCGGGCTTGTCAGCCAGCATATCCTCCGGTAACTGTAGCATCCTTAATCTTATCCTTCTTCTGTCTGATGATAAGCGTGAATGTACCGATGCCTTCCTTGTCGTCATAGTCCTCCTTGTAGTCAATGACAAATGCCTTTGTAAAGGTGTACTCCCTTACCACCTGTCCTGCAGCAAGCGACTTTACGGTGACATTTCTGTAGCAGTCCGCATTGTCCGATGTTACCATTGCCCACTTTGCCAGATCCATGGATGCCTCCGAGCCCTCGTCAAGCATGGTAAGTATTTTTCCCCTGATGGTAGCTGTCACTGCCACGTCGGTTGTCTTTGCATTGGTTCCGTCGGGTGTGTCCACTGCAAACTTTACTGTCTGGATGGTTTCCACACCTAACTCTGTTCCTTCAACGTTTAAAATAAATCCCACTGTCTGTTCCTCCTTGTCCTGTTAATTAAAATGCGAAGCCGCCTTCGTACTGTACGGTGTTGTTCTTGTCCTTTTTCTGCTTGAGCAGCAGCCTGAATGTACCGACTCCTGTCTCATCCTCGAAGCTCTCGGCATAGTTTGCTATGTAAACGGTATCCATAACAATCTGCCGAACCTCCTTGCCAGCGGAAAGGACGTCCACCGTCACCTGTCCATAGCAGTTTGCATCTTCCGCAGGTACGAGCGCCCACTGGGCAAGCTTTACGGTCTCATCTGCCACGCCGGCGATGTTTGCCCTGATTTTTCCTGTCACCAGCACGCCCATGCCTAAGTCTGTGGAACGGGCATTGCTGTCCTTTGGTGTCTCTGTCAGGAACTGAACAGATTCTACTGTTTCCATTCCCAAGTCGATTGTGTCTTTTGCCTGAATTGATACTTTAAATCCCATCTTGTCCTCCTTGTGTTTCTTATTTATTTTTATCTATAATAGAAAGATGCGGCGTTACAGTTCATCCCGGGGCTGAACCGCTGACATCTTAATATTATCTATTATGACGCACCTGCCGTACTTGTCTTTGTGACAGATACCTTGAGGTTCTTGACATTTCCGTTGAATGCGATGCGGATATTGCACTCGTTGGTTGCCTCGTCGATGACGCTGTCTATCTCATCGCCGTTGTCGAGTATGGCATTTACGAAGTTTCTGTCCGCGCCCCAGATGGACTTCTGGCTCTTTGGATGGTTTCCGAAGAACTTCTCCACATTGTCCACCTTGAAGTCGTTTGTCATGTAGCGCAGGATTCGCTCCACATAGGTGCTTACCATCGTCTTGTACAGGGAATCGTAGGCATCGTCCACAAGCGCAAGTGTCCTTGCCTTGTACACTGTGATGTTTTTAATCTCCCTGCCCTGAAGCTGGCTGCTCTCCGATGCAAACACAAATCCAAATCCCTTGTTGTTGATTGCGTTCTTTATCGTGTTGGTATAGCCTGTTATCTCTTTTGCCATGGTTGACACGGTCCGCAGCGAATGGTCGCCCGCCTCAATGTCATAGCGCACGCCGGGGTATTTCGGCGTTACCTGCGGGAAAAACTCCTTGAGGTAGTCCGGACACTGGTATGCCGCCACAATGCCAGCTGCAATATATGCCGCACTGATATACACACCCTCTATCCAGAGCTTTAAGACATCCTCCCTTTCCTTCGAGAGCGCCACGACGCCCTCTGCCGACACTGTCATGCGCTTGTCGAGCTCCACGCCCGACTTGTCCTTTGGCACGACGGTAAAGTTCGGAATGCAGCAGGATACGTACTCGCTGAAATCCTTCTTCATCAGCGGCGCGGACTTATCGACAAACTTCTCGATTCCCGAAGTCGCCACATAGTTGAAAGTCGTGTCCTCGCCTGTCCGGAAGCTGTAAAACATCTGTATCTTATAATCCTTTGTCACATCAAGCAGCGTGGCAAGTGACTCGAGGGTGTTGCCCGCCTCCTTGTCCACCTTTGCATTTCCCTTAAAACGCTGCCTGGTAATCTTCTTCCCGCTGCTTCCTTCCAGCTCAATGTCCGGCACAATGCCAAGCCACACGGTATTGTCATAGTTTGTCTTGGTGTTGACTGAGTTTAAGTACGTCTGGAGCCTGCCGATATTCATGCTGCTCACAAGCATTTCAAGCTTGATATTTGTGACAAGCAGGGACGGAACCATGCCCTTGTTCTTGGTCGCATACTGCTCGAAAAAGCTGCGCACGCCGAGAAGCTTCTCGACAAGCGGCTTCACCGTCTTTACAAAGTCATCCTTTGACTTCTTGTAAAACTCAAGGTATGAATTATAGTTCTGTACCTCAAGCTCCACGTCAATCTCGTCGTTTGTCACGGCGGTCAGCGGGCAGAACGTCCTGACGACAAGGCTTCTGACATAATCCGACGGTTCCTCGTTGAGGGCGTCATAATCATCCTCGAATGCCTCTATCAGACCTGCCTTGCTGTTTTCCTGCTGCACCAGCAAAAGTTCGTTTTTCTCCTTTTTGGGCGCCTCAAGCACTTTCAGTTCCCCATGCTCGCCCATGCTGAGCACGCCGAGCTTTAACGGTTCATTTTCCTTCTTGGACGCGCCCTCTGTCAGCAGGAGCCTTGTCTTTATATCCTCGATGGCAAGCGGAAGCATCGCCATGACATTGTTGTAATTTCTGCTGGCATCCTCGAACTTCACATTGAGCTTGTCGCCAAGGTCACGCTTCTTGGGATCCTCATCGTCGAGCTGATCATATTTCTCATACAGGTAATTGATTTCCTTGCGGACCTGCTTGATGTCGTTCATGACCTTCTTGGGGGATATCATGTCCAGCACATTCTCAAACTTGAAATCCACATTCATGATTCCCTGTGCCTTCTTAGTGTCAATCAGCGTAAAAAGCATGTTCAGGAAATCGTTCTGCCTGTTGAGCGGAATCTCCGTGATAAACTCGTCAGGGATGTTGGACGGTTTTTCCAGCGTGTACAGCACGTTCTGCGTGTTGGCGTTAAAGAAGGAATATACGACCGGCTCAAACTTGTCGAGGAACTCGTCAAAGTTCCTGACAAGGAGCTTACGGTGGATTTCCTTTATCGTGTCATCGTCAAGGCTCTCAAGATCCTTGGCATCCCCAATCATGGTGAGGAGATTGAGCTTCTCAGGATTGATCTCCTCAAAAAGCATGGTTCGGTTTGTCTGTGTGATTACTTCCATCGTTTTTCTTCCTTTCTCATGTGTGTAATCCTATGTTCTGACAGTTATACTGGCGGTCAAAAAGACTGACCGCCCAGTATAAAGTTATGCACACAGCCGCATAAGGAAATATGCCGCTTTGCGGCTGCGGCTGGCGCAATACTCACGACTGATTTCATCTGCCGTGAGTATGCATGGGAGCCATGCAACTGTCCGTTTTCAGGGCATTCGCGAGCATGTCCATGTCCGCCGCCCTTTTATTCCAGTCGGGCTCTATCGCCCTCATGACTGCCTGTTCCAGTTCTTCTGTCACCGGTGCATACTCCGACACATCCGGCACCGGCTCATCCGCCGTTATCTCGTTGGCAGGCGGAAGCCTGCATCCCGTCAGCATATAATATAAAAGTGCCCCCATACTGTACACATCCGCCCGCGCATCCGTAAAGCCGCCCTGATAAAGCTCCGGCGCCGAATACCCATTGCTTACAAACTGCAGCTCCGAGCGGCTGTCCGCCGCATAGCAGGCAGAACCAAAGTCTATCAGTACAGGCCTGTTGTCCGGACGTATGATAATGTTTGACGGCTTGATATCCCTGTGCAGGATTCCAAGCTTATGCACCTGCCGGACAATCTGGATGAGATTTCCGACGCACGCCTCCACGGAGTATGTCTGTCCTGTGTCTATGTATTCCTTGAGGTTCATTCCTTCTATGTAGTGCGTGACCAGGTAGCCTGTCCCATTCTCGGCAAAGGAATCCAGATACTGTACCGTGCAGTTCCCATATGGCTCCCTGATGCTGCTGACCTTTTTTACGATTTCACACTCCTGCATGAAATTGGCAAAGCCCTTGATAAAATGTGCCCTGTACTTGTTTCCCTTACAGACTACATTCACGCCATCCAAATCCCTGTTTGAAAGGCTGTATGGGCAGTATTCCTTTATGGCTGTCATCATTCCTTTTTCCATATCGGCAGCCAGATATATGATGCCTGTATGTCCCCAGTAATAGACCTCCTGCACTTCATACCGCCCATGCAGGCGTGTTCGCGGAGACAGCGCGATATCTTTTACATCCATAACTACAATTCTTCCCCTTACTGCTGCCGGCGCAGCGCTTCCGTGTTTTCCATGCATTCGGTCTGATACTTGATGGAAAACTCCGAGGCATTTTCCGGAAATGCGACATAGATGGTTTCCCCTGACCGGAGCTTTGCCGGAACATTTGCCGATATGCTTCTGTCGTCTATAAAGATTCCGCCCCCGGTACAGTGCACGAGGAGTATCTGCCCCGGCTCTGACGGGTAGAGACATATCCGGTCAAGCTCCGGCAGATCCTCCTTAATGCCCTGCCCCTCAAACAATTCCTTAAGCGTGACGCCCTCCTGTGGATAATCCGCAAGGTTCCAGGTAATCGGCGGGATATCGTTCCTGCTCTTCAAATCAATAAACGCTGCGTGGAGATACCCCTCAAGCCGCGCCTCGTCCCTCACAGGACGCCTTTTCCCGAAAAACGCACGGATAATGACAATACAGATAACTGCTGTGAGCAGCAGGATGCCTGCCACGGCAGCCACCGTAATCTGCGTGTGGTAACGCTCCCATATGGTCGGCTCATCATTGTCATCCTCTATGATCACCGTAATCCGTTGCTTAAAATTTACTTCCCTGAATTTTAACGGCTCCGGGCGCTTCCACTCTGCTGCCATAATGATGCCCCTTGCATTCTCGACTCCTGTATATACCAGTGAAATATCCTCCTGCACTGCATTCCGCACCTTAATAATCTGACAGTGTGCGGTTCCTTCCGTCTCATAATCATTTTCTTTCATTACTGCCTTGAAATCCGTAAGCTTCTGCGAGGTCTGGAACAGTATCACAACATCCTTTTTTTCCCGCACGCCAATCCTCATGGGATACTCGCTCATTTTTTCATGTACCGTGACAGTGTCCTGTGGCAGCAGCGTGCCTGCCTTGTTGGTGATAAAGATACTACTAATCATGTTCATCATCTGGAGCGGTCCCGCACATGCATTGTACGAGCCTCCTGTCTTGGCGGAAACCGCCGTCAGCTCATCCAAGTCCTGCCCGAAGCTTCCGGTAAACCCGAAGGTAAATACCGGAATCCGGTACCTGACTGCCTGCTGCGTACTCCACTGCATGTCCTGCACCGACTCCTCCATCGTGCGCCCGGTGCTGCTTCTCTCCAAATCCGTGACGCCGTCGGCAAGGTATATCAGCATTTTCCCTGTATCCTCCGTCCCGTCGGCGGTCAGAAGCGTCACTGCCTCCCGCATTCCGAGTCCGTTATCCGTCTCCCCCGCATACGCTATCTGTTCCAGTTCTGCCAGCAGTTTCCCTTTTGCCTTCTCATCCGACATCGGAACAAGACCACTGTTGTACACAATGGCATCATTAAAGGCGACCACGCCGAACCGGTCATTGCTGCCACAGAGTCTCACGAGAAGCTCTATCGTCTCAAACGCCACCCTCTCTGAATCCGTCTGCTTCATGGAGCCGCTCACATCAATCGCGACCACAATGTCGTACTTCTTATACGCAGCGGATTCCTCTGCGTGCAGGCAGACTCCGTCCATGCACACAACGAAAATGAACACTGCACAGAACAGCAGCTTTTTCATTCCTTTTACCTGTTTCTCCATAACCGTTTTCCACCTATCGGGGCTTGAATCCAAAAAAATTGGCAAACTGCTGGTTGAAGTTCAAAAAATCCGGCGCCGCCCCCTGCTGCTTGTCTTTCTTCGGCTCCCGCTCATAATCCATTCCAGCGCCCATGATGTCATCAAAATCAAATTTCATCGAAAATCCGCCTGCAAAGCTTCCCTTCTGCTGCGCCTTGCGCTGCGAGGCATTTGTCCGTGACGACCGCGTCTGCTGGCTGGCGCCCTGCCGCTCTCCCCTGAGCGAGGCATCATAATCCATGCGCTTCACATCATTGCTCAGGATGCTGTACGCCTCATTGATGTCCTTGAACATTTTTTCCGCGCGCGCGTCACCCTGGTTGGTGTCCGGATGATATTTTTTTGCCAGCTTCCGGAACGCATTTTTGATTGTCTTTGCATCCGCTTTTGCATCTACTCCAAGTATCTGATAATAATTCATTTTTATACCCCTTGCGTGCTTCGGCACGCATACCAATCAATCGTTTGAAAGTGCACTTCTTTCAAACTTTCCCTTTCTTTTCTATGGTTCCATATAGCATCAGACGATGGTCATAAACCGCAGCTCGACATTTGAGAACTTCACCATATCCCCATTCGACACCTCTATCGCCGTATTCTTTGGCAGTCTCTTGGAATTGACAAATGTCCCGTTTGTAGAGCCTAAGTCTGTCACATAATAGACTCCGTTGCGCTTTTTGATTTCTGCATGCGCCCTGCTTATCGTATCATTTTGCAGGACATAATCCGCACTTGAGGCATCTTTGCCAAACACGACACACTCCTTGTCCAGCATATACCGCTGTCCGTCACTTACTGCCTGGAGCACTGCCGACGGCTCGCTTTCTTTTCGTCCGCCGCGCTTTATGCGGTGCGGGTTATCCTCCTGCCCGGAATCAGACGCCGCACCGTAACGGTTCCAAAAGCTCGGGTCAAGCACACCGGTTTCCCCATTCTCGCTGTAATTTTCATACTCTGTATTGGGATGGAATGCGGTCAGTGTGCCGGTGACTGCCTGTTCCAGCTCCGTCCCTGGCGGTTCCTCTGCCCACATAGTCCGTTCTTCCCTTACAGGCTGTTCATACCTTGCCGGCTGCTCGATTCTCGTGGGCTGTTCATACCTTGCGGGCTGCTCATATCTTACCGGCCGTTCGATTCTTGCTGGCTGTGGCGGTCTTTCCGGCTGTTCGATATGCACGGTTTTGGTATATCCGGACTGCATATCTGTCTTTTCAAACGTGCCGGACTCCATCGCATAGATTTTCCCGATAATGATGTTCAGCGGTTTATCCATGTTCGTGTCAATATAGGTCATGTAATCGTACACATACATAAGAAAGTCGCTTCCGATAAAATTTGCCTTGTATGCCAGGTCTTTCAGGTACAATGCAGCCTCCCTGTCCGTAAGACCGCTCTCCCCGATGCAGACGGAAAAATTAGGGACATCGTTTTCCATCCTGATATGTCTCAGGTCAAGGTCGACAGTCATCTTTTCCTCCATGCACTTGAGCATTATCTCGCCGATTTGTCCGGCAAAACGGAAAAATGCTTCCCGGGAAACGCCGCGTTCCAGGTAATGCTGCGCCGAATTGTCCGGGTCAAAGTGAATCTTACAGTTATTTAGTATGATCTCCCCCGCCCTGTCCTTCATTTCTATTCCAAAATCCAAACTGCCCATGTTACATTCACTCCTACTTCTTATTCATCCAGCACTCTTGTTCCATTTACACTGGCTGTGTGTCCCGGCTGACACATGGATTCGTCCAGCACCCTTGTCGCATTGATATCCGTTTCATTCATATCACTGCCAGCCATATCCTGTTCGTCCAGCACCCTTGTCGCATTGATATCCTCAGCGCCTGTGTCCAGTGCCCTTGTCACGCCGCCTGTGTCCTGCTGCAGCACGGTCGTCTCATCCAAAACCGCCGTCCGCTGATTCTGCCCGCCGTCCTTTTTGATTTCCCATGACAGCCCTTTCCCTGTCTCAAAGAACTTCTTCTGCGTATGGCGCATTGCCGCCGCATTGTTCTGCTCAAATTTCCTTATCATTTTCTTTGCGGACACGCCTGTAATTTCACCCAGCACGCCCGGAATCCCCAGCGCGATAAAAAGCATGACGGAGAGTCCGCCGCACACTACCGCAAGCAGCCGGCAGTAGTAAAATATTTTGTGGTACCGCAAAATTGACTCCTGTACATACACGATGTCTGTCAGCAAAATCCACCCATTCATTGTCCCTCTCCATTCCATATCTCATAGTCATTGAGTACTCGCTGCGCCTGTTCCAAATTCTCCTGCACCTCGCCGGCAAGCGCCTGCACACGCTCGTTTCCTGCCGCCTGTGCGCCGATATCCGTTTTCAGGCGTTCCCTGACATTGTCCAGCTGCCCCTGCAATTCTGCCTTTGACACGCCTGCCTTCTTGAACTTCATGCCGTTCACATAAATCTGGTACACCATCTCCCGGTATACCATCAGGGCTGTCGTGGCGTTGTCCATCTGTGTGATGTTTCCCTCCGTAACCTGGCACAAATCGTTCCAGTAATCCGCATAGCTGATATTGTCATCGCCGGACTTGCTCTCAACGCCGAGCTTCGCGTAATACTCCGCAATCTTTCCAAGCTTTGCCGCCCTCTGCACCTGGCTCTCGTTTAAGCTTTCCGCGTTCGCCGCGATGGTCAGCCACTTTGTGGACATCGCCTTGTTGCCCTGGTCTTCATACGAATAAAAATACGCGATGCCGAGCCTGTATGCCAGCTCCTCATATCCCGGGGCGTTTTCCTTTAACGCCTCCTCGTATGTCTTTCCCGAACCTGTTTTCCTGATTAACAGGGTCCGCAGCTGCTGGTCTTCATCTGCTGTCAAAATGTCATCACTAAGGTACAGCCTGTCTATCATATCGAGGTACGCCTGCTGCTCGCCCGGCATCAGCTGCATTGCCTGCACATAATATCCGAACTGTTCCTCTGCCGTCGCGCCGCTCCTGCCATCTTCAATGCAGGCGTCATAGCTCTGTGTCATCATGGTTGTCTTTGTATAGTACGCCCAGAAGGATGTCAGGGACAACGCAGCCGTAAGCACCGTCATGGTCAGAAATGATGCAAGCTTTAGTTTCAGCTTCAGCGAACGCCTGTTGTCCAGATCCTGATAATGTTCCAGCGCATAGAGTATCTCGGCGCAGGACTGGTAACGGTCTTTCGGGTTCCGCTGTATGCATTTCCAGATTATTTTTTCCAGTCCCTGTGAGAGCGACGGATTCCAGTGGCGGATGGGGAATATCTCATATGGCGGCTCCGACGGGTTATACCCTGTCACAAGGTGGTACAGCGTCGTTCCCAGCCCATAAATATCCGTGCGCGCATCCGTCTGCCCCTGTCCCCCGAACTGTTCCGGCGCCGCGTATCCCTGCGTCCCGAGCGCCCTTGTGTCATGCGTGGCATACTCCTTGTACTCCCGCGCAATCCCGAAATCAATCAGTGTAATGGTCCCGTCCGGTCTGAGCATGATGTTGTCCGGCTTCAGGTCCCTGTAGATAATGGGCTTTTCCCTTGTATGCAGGTAGCCCAGCACTTCACACAGCTGTTTCGCCCACTCAATCACATACTCCTGCGGCAGCGCACCATGCTCCGCCAGTGCCCTGCTCAGCGGTTTCCCCTCGATATAGTCCATCACAATCAAAAAACTGTCATCCGTATCTATTACATCAATGATTGTCGGAAGGTAGGGATGCCGCAGTCTCTTGAGCATCTCCATCTCGACAATCAGCCCCTGCCTGACCACCTCAAAATCCTGCACGCCGTCTTTCCTGACTTCCTTTACTGCCCACTGCTTGTTGGCGCGCTCATTCATCGCCAGATACACTACACTCATGCCGCCCTTGCCTATCTGATTCAATATTTTATATTTTCCGTCAATCACTGAACCAATTTTCAGCATGGCTTCCTCCTAAATTGCAACGGAACATTTCACTCCGGCAGTCCAAAATTTATAAATAAAATAACATATTTTTTACCAATATTTACCAGTCGATATTTATGAAGTACAAATATTACAAATTTTATCATATTTTGTCGAATTAATAAATGGAGCTATAGTTCCGTTTTTGCCCAATTCCGGAACTATAGGTAATGTTGGTTTTTCAGAAACCCTTATTTTATGCGGGCTGGAAGGGTGTGAAAAAAATTTTTTTAGATTCAAAGAAAATATCCCAAAATTGAATTTTATGTTTATATATTGCAAAACAGGCAGAAAAAAACGAAAAAATTCCGTTTTTCCTGCCTGTTTTCCGATATATTATCTGTGTTTATTACAAAGTGTATCCAGTCCTACAACACCTAATGACGCAGTATAATATACAGTTATTTGAAATACTTTTTTCCTTGCCTCATATCAGCTCTAATTGCAATTTCTTTTACGCAGACTTGATTAAGTTATTTATCCGCTTCTCCTTTTCGGGATTATTTAATCCGCTAATCTGTGGATAATGCACCTCAATTGAAACACTTTCCTGCTGCGAATCTGCCTCAGCCTTAAACTCCTCTGTATAAATTTCTTCAGTAATTTTTATTTCTGATTTTTTATTTAGCGCACAAATAAGTATCAAAAACGAACTACCAAAAGCAGCAACCATAAATGTGCATATCTGGAATAGTATCTTATTTTTCTTTTTTCCCATTATTATAAAACTTCCTCTCCGTACAAAAACTTTAGGTCAGTTAATAGAACCATCTTTCCGTGTCCAACTTCTGGCAAACATGAAATGTATAGCATGTTATCATTTATAGTCTAAACATTTGCTCTGCCTTTAATTATTATGCAATGATAAATCTATAATCTGTTCCTTTTCCAAATGATTCATCCCTGAATAATACGAAATGTACAATATATTTTCACCTATAAATTCAGCATTTGTTATTGGCTGAACCATGGGGGCAAAATCCAATGTATATCTTTTTTTATCGCAGTCCCCTTCAAATATATTCTTGACAGTCAAAGAAAGAACACCATTAATATACTCCAAATAAGCAATTTTTCCATATTCAACAGCCATCCTTCCCTCATATTGTTCCGAGAAAATATCCTTGGAAATATCGTAATATGTACAATAAAATGTATCGGAACCTGCGGATAAAAATATCTCAATTGTCATTTCATCTATATAACGAATTCTTGGCTCAAATTGCACACCTTTTTTACTTTTTACACATTTTCCGTCCGCATTATAAATATTATAATAGTAATCCCTAGTATCATCTTCCTCGATGTTTTTCACATATCCAGTGTCAAAATATTTGTCTTTTGTCAACAGAACTTCTTCCTTTCGCGGCATTAAAAATATACATGTGAAAATGATACCTGCAAATAAACACACTACACCTGTCAAGATTACTGTTCTTACCCTTGTATTATTCACCATTTTTTCTCTCAAAATACTCACAGAAATTTTCCTTTATTCCATTTCAATCCCTGTTTTGTATTATTGCATAAAAACTAAAATTATCCTTCGCCACCGTTTACTTCATAGCATCAATAACATCTTACCAGACCATCCAGTAAGCATGAAATTTTTATACTGGCGATTGAAAAAACTGACCAATCAGTATATTTGCTCAAATGCAAAAGAATTGTCTATTGTACAACGCTCCAGTTTCCATTTCTCAAGCCAGTAAAACTGCCTGTATCTTTTCGTCCATGTCCGGACTATCACATCATAAATTGCATATTTGTAATAGTCCCTTACGTCTTCTTCTGTGATATTGCATTTGGACATATATTGTCTGATACTTTTTGAGTCGGTATAAACCTTACAGTCCACTCCTTCCCTCTGTACAATTTCAATCGGCTCATATTCCAACACTTTATTTGCGTAATCATAATTGGCATACAGCATGAGTGAATCATTTTCAGAAATACATACAGTAGCATATATCCCTATATCATTGTCCTCTGCATTGAAAAGCAAACTTACTTCCTTAAATTCATCATTCAAATACATTTCATCGTAATTCACGTCAAGCGCTCCAAAAGTCTCCAAACCTACATACCACTCCCACGCATCATGCACTCCGACCACTTCTGGTATTTTAACAAGTCCATACATTTTGCTTTCAGCTATTTGCTCCAGTACATTTGTCCTTAAATTATATAATACAAGAAAAAGGCACATTCCTATAGGAAAAAGCAATTTTAAAACCTTTATGCGTCTATCCATTATCATACTCCCCATAAAAATTTTCAACGGCCGCTACTCAGCTGTATCATATGGTTTTAACCTCTGTAAAAACTCGTATGTATCCTTGTACACGTCGTTCTCTTCCAGGTCATTATAGTCTTTTACACCGTACTTATTTTTGTCCTTTACACCTATTCTGTCTAAAATAGCCTTTTCGACTGCTGCATATGTATTGTTTTCTACAAATGTCTTTGTGCGGTAATCCTCCCCGCCTGCCATCAGCGCCTCATAATACTGGTTCATTATTTTCATCAGTTCCGTATTGTCACCCATATTGTAACTAATATTGTCAGAGTCCAGGTCTGCAATATAATCATCCTCACCAAATGAAACCTTTTTTTCAGTTCCGTCATATACCGCATCCCCGAGCCATCCTGCTATATCCTTTCTTGTATCCGCATTCTTCCACGAGGTTTCCTTTGCCCCAAAATTGTTCCACTTATTGTCTACCTTATTCCCCTCATCTATCAGATTTGCGGCGATAGTATACATCATATGTCCAAAGTCCCCACGATTGCCCAGAGCCTGATAAAGTTCTTTATAATGCTGCAGGTATCCTTCATCTGTATACGTTTGTCCTGTTGCTTTCTCTAACGTTCCTTTCCATAATTTGAATTTGTCAAAATCATTCTCTTTCATCACAGCAACCGCATCATAACCATAATTTTCATCATCACTTGCCATCATATGCTGTAACCGAACCATCTGACGCATATATCTGTAATCTGCCTCTGCTATCCCAAGTTCATTGACAAAATAGTCTTTCTCACCATCATACTTATACACCCACCCCGCTCCTTTTCTCCATGCATGAGTTTCAATGCTAATGCCCATCACGGACACACTTTTATTATTATACTCTGCCATCTGGCTTAACGCCCTTGCAAAGTACCATCCTCTTTCTTTGGCTGTCTTATCTGCATACTTTTCCTGAATTGCCCTATATACTTCACCCAGAATACCAACTGTCCTGTCATCAAAACCAAACTGTGCCTGCAATAAATCCATGAAAGCACTAAGATCATCCACGAACTCCGTTACTTTCTGTCCGCAGTCCACGAAATGTATGATTCCCCACCCTTTGGTACAGACCATGTAGGAGCTCTCCTTCTTCAGTGCCTCCAGCCCTTTTCCCTGACTATTCATCAGGTCTGTCTCTTTCCACTCGCCATCCTCTATATCTGCCTGTGTTACCCCGCACACCTTATCCACCGCGGCTGTACAGCCTGAGAAAGGCTGATCCATCGAAATATCCTTCCTGGTCAGATTGGACAGTCCGCCTGTCTCGACCTTCTTGCCATTTTTCTGCATATGCACCGGAGCAGAATTTTTTAAAGCATTTGTGCATATCACGCAGGCTCCGCATACGCAGGGTTTTTCTTTTTCTATTACTACACTCTTTAACACATACAGCCTAATCTGTTCCGTACTAAAAAACGGCATGACGGATGTTTCCATATCAACCTTCCCCATTCTCTACTCTTTCCTTTCTTTAAATTGATAACCGTTATCTATCAGTGTACATTGTTCCAGTTTCCATTTCTCAAGCCCATATATCCTCCGGTATCGTTCTGCCCACGTTTTCAATATTACATCATAAATCGCATATCTGTAATATTCTGCGATATCCTCTTTTGTAATATCAAACTTTTCAAGATACCAGTTAACATATTCTGCATCCGTATGAATCTCATATTTTTCCCCTTCTTTACAAGAAATTCCAATCTGTGTATACTCTAATTCCTTTTCCACATAATTATAATTGGCATATAAGACCATTCCTATAGAATCTTTTTTAGACAGCCAGACTTCAACAAAAACTCCTACATCATTGCTACTCACACCAAAATTTAATCTTATTTCATTAATATCTTCTCGCAAGTATTCTTTATCATAAATAACAGAATTAAAGTGAAAAAAATCCAGTGCCTGATTCCACTCCCATATATCTGAATTTTCATCAACCTCAGGTATCCTTATCATTACCGCTATCTTTCTTTTTCCCATTATGTCAAACACGTTTGTCCTCATATACGTAATGAAAAACATACACACCATCAAGAGTAAGAACACTATTATGATTCTTCTTTTTATTCTTTTTTTTGTTTTCGGCACCTTCAAAACTCCTCCCTTCGCCAAACAGCGCCTGTACCGCCATACAAACACACTTCCCTACCTTTCAGGTATGGCATACCCTCCCTTTACTACATATTGCTCCATTGCCTGGAGCGCTTCCGGGCAACTGCATTCGCTTTCTTTTTTCCCTTCCATGACTTCCGTAAGCGCGATTACCGTCAGGCCTTCTGCCACCTTGGGAACACATCCGCAGGCACCTAAATCAACCAGTGTCTCCACCCCTTCTATCCTGCTTAATCCTGCAAAAGGCACCGCTGCTATGGCTGCATAGGTCGACTGCCAATGCACGATATCCTGTTCCCCCTGCTTTTTTACTTTTCCCGCGCTTTTCCCCTGGCATTCTCCTGTTCCAATGGTCTGTACCCCTGAAGGGGCGTAAAAATTAAAATCCCTGCAAATCTCAATGTTCGATGCAGTTGTTTGACATGCCACTGCAGCTGGTGACTCCATTGATACTGTCTTTCCACTAATCTGCACGTTTCCCTGTGCCATGAGCAGCACATCAGAGTTCCCAAACAATGCGATTCCAAGCTTATCACTCAGTGAAATTATTTTCTTTCCGTCATCCGTTCCTCCAATAATATGCCCGGGATACAGCACAAATGCCTTATGGTATTCTGACTCAAACCATTTATTCCGCTCATTTTCCAATCGGTTGAGCCGCGTCTGTCTCCCCGCAAGCACCACCCGTCCATCCTTCTCCTCCTGCGTCCCCAGATAAAGGACTGCCTTCATCCCCGGCTCCGGCATACAGTAACTGATGTTATTGGTCTCCGGTGTCCACGGCCATGGGTAGCTGGCACATTCCCTTTCGTCTATGTCAAGCTGGATGCAGACATCCTCCTCCTGCGTCTTTCGTATCGTCCCGTCAAGGCGCACGCCTGTCAGTCGTTCATTGTACTGCTTCTTCTGGTAAAATGTCCCCTCCGCGCCCAGCCGGCAGCATATCAGAAGCTCCCCATTCCTGTATGTAATGGTCTTTTCATAAACCTGATACCGCCTGTCATTCCATATGACCCAGTCGCCAGTCTGCCAGTTTTCCCTTGTCCGGACTTCCAGATAAAACGCCGCGTCCCGCGGCAGTCCGTCCTCGCAGCAGCCATTGCGGAAATAACCGCTGTCAAAGCCCTGCGCCAGAATCCCGGCATGTGACAAATCCCTGCGTGTTCCCTGTCCCATGCCAAATGCAAACGCTTCCTGACCGTTTCCTGATACCAGCGCTCCGTGAAAATGGCTGCACAGCCTTTTTAAAAACGCCCAGTCCGTCTCCTCATACTGGATCACAGGCTGTCCCAGTGTATGGCTGTCATCCACATTCCACACATATGCAATACCAGTATATCCTATAGTTATCTCTTTCACAATATCCAGATATGTCATTTCTGTATCCTGAAAAGACCGTTTTTTTGGCACCTTGTCCAATACGGCACTCTGTCCAGCGCCTGTTACCCGCGCCTGCCATGTCCGGTTTTTCCTTGTGACTTCCACGCGCTCTATCATTCCGTAAAATAAATATGGTTCCCTGTCATCCTGTTTTAGCACGGATATCCTGCTGTCCGTCCAGTCCGTGCGCAGGATGTCCTCTCCCTGCTCCTCCGACAGGGCTGCATCCAGCACCAACGTACTGTGCTCATTGACCCTGTGGGTTATCTCAATGTCCCACAGGGAAAATATCGGTATGTCCGAGCTGACAACAATCTGCTCCCCGGTGATTTCATAATTCTGCTTCATTTTTACCTCTCTTTTTTTGACCATCGCGTTAATTCATGTATATTTTGCCGCCCTCAATCCATATGGCATCCTCCATCTGGATTTTTGCCGCTCCCTGCCGGAACAGCATCTTGTCCGCGGCATCCATGTAGACACCCGCGTTCTGGCTCTTTATCCGCACTTCCCCATCCGACTTTAACACGATGTCCTTGTCACTGCATATTTTGATGCCCTCCGCGTCCGAGAGCCGCACCGTCAATCCGTTATTGTTCGTCAGCGTCAGCGAATCCGGCGTGAACCGGATTTCTTTATTGTGCCTGTTGCGCCAGAATTTTTCATCGGGATTCGTCCTCCCGCCCGCGCTTCCGACATGGACACTGCTCGCCACATAGGCGTGCTCCTCGCAGTTGTCCGGAAATACCACCCTGACCTCGTCACCGACTTCCGGCATACAGTACCAGCCAGCCCCGTCCGGCGTGGAATAGACTGTCGCAAAATCAAACCAGTGCCTACCGCAGCCCTCCTTGTTTTCATCTTCGTCAAACTGTACCTGTACCACTGTCGTCTCCACCGCCAGCACCCTTGCCTTTAGCGCCACGCCATGCAACAGGCTGTTGTACAAGGCAGGCAGCAAGCCATCCCTCTCCGGAATAAGATGATATGTATGGCAAAGCTCCTGTCCCTCAAGACGGCTTTCAATCCTGCCTGCCACAAGCTTTCTGCCCTGAAAAGTAACGGTATCCCCAAGGTCATAAATCTCCCTTGTCTGCACAATATATGCCGTCTCGCCGGCAAATCCTTTTCCGCCAAATGCATCTGCCGGCGCATTTGCCCCAAAATTCTGTACCACCTGATAACTGTCCGGTTCCAGATTTCCGGTGACACGCCTTCCGCTGTAGCCCAGATAAATCTTTTTTCCGCCTGTCGCATACTCCGGGCAGAGCACGACGCCAACATAAGACGCGATGCGCCGGATAAACGCCCAGTCTGTCTCATTGTACTGCATGAGAAAGCACCCTGTCGGCACATCTTCCTTTTCAAGCATAATCGAATAGCCTCCTGCCGGCGTCACGTAGGAAGCCACAACGCTCTCATAGGAAAAGCCTGCATCCTGAAAAGACCGCGTATGCTTTTCTATGTCCAGCAGAAAGCTTCCCGTCCGGGCTTCAATTGTCATCATGGATGCCTGTGCCTCTTTTTTCATCTGCATTCCGGTCAGAATCCCATGAAAAAATACCTGTTCCTCACCGCTCTCTGAAACTGCTTTTACACACACCCATGTCTCCCTTGCCGCGAGTGCCATATACTCCTGTTCATGGTCATGCCGGATTAATCCTGTGATGGTCATGCACCCATGCTGGTTCAGCGCCTTTACGCATTCCACTATCGTAAGGCTGATATATTCAAACGGTTCCACTATTATTTTTACTGCGCGCATTCTTTTTCTCCTCCTCCGTTAACGGACTGATTGTCTCCCACATCGTCAGCACGTATTCTTTCCATTTGGGGTAATCCTTGTAGTAACAGTTAAAGCTCCCCTGCACCAGTTTCCCATTGACAGCTGCCGCAAGCAGCATGTTGTAGACGTCCGTGTCCATGGCATGGCTGCGGAACGCAAACCAGCTTCCCGGTATTTTTCCCAGCGCCTCACAGGCAAACATCTGGCAGTCTGGACTGGCGCGGTGCACTGCCGCACGCATGCGCTGTGCCATCTGCGACAGGTCATCGCACGGCACTCCGTTTGGAAATACGGAAAAGCCCATATTCACGCTCAAATCCAGCGTTGTGATAATCATCTGGGGTCTGAATTCCGACGGATACTTTACCATGGCAAACTGCCTGGGCATCTGCTTCATTGTCTCTGGCAGAAATATTCGGAACTCGTCAAGAACCTCCACATTTTGAAACTGCACAACTGCGCCGTCCATGTAAACGCCTGTCTCGAGCGAATGATACTGCTCCGCCTTCAGCGCTTCCCGCCTATCCAAAATTTCCTCATCCTTATAATCCATTTTTTCTTCCCTTTCACACGATAGTGATTTCTTTCAATCCGACTCCCACTGTACCCCTGCGCAGGATACTTTCCACTATATCCATGCGCATGATGATATATGTCTTATCAATGCCGTCCATTTTGACGACTGCCTTATCTCCCAGCAGCTCCTTTTCCACCGCAATGCCACCATTGATGTCTTTTTTAATGTGCCCCGCTGACCTTAAATGCGGCATATAATACGCCTTGCTGCACCCTCTTGCCTTGTCAAAAAGGATGACCCTTGTAAATCCTGTCCGCGGCATATACCGCATAACCACGTCCCGCACTATCCCGCTGACCATCAGGCAGGGAAACACAATCACATCCGTAAACACCATCTGCATATGGCTTTCCGTCTCAAAAAGCAGATGTAATGGCATTTCGTAGGACTTCTTTTCCGCAACCGTTTTCTGGTCTATTTTCCCATACCATCCGACCGGCACAGGCGGGATATAATGCGCATCGACCACAATCTGATAGTATTTCATGTCAAACCACCCTCTCCATTGCTGCCCACATCCCCTATCGAATGCAGCTTATCCATATATCCGCCATACAAAACCGGAACTCCGACTGCCACATCACTTTCTCTTTCCTGCGGTTTTATAAAATCGCCCAGCTGCTCATAAAGCAGATGCAGATACCATCTGCGTATCTCCTCCTTCTCCGAATCCAGAACCCGCACAAATTTTCTCCCCAGAATGCGGTTGATTTCCATGCAGTCTGCCTCAGCGCTTTCAAATATATGACATAAATCAAGATATACGCCCTCCGGATCCTCTTCCACAAAAGGCTCCCCAATGTAATACGCGATATAAAATACATGGCTGCCCGTCACAATGCTTCCTCGCAGATAAGATATCACAACCGCCCCATCTGTTTTCTGCCCTGCCAGCTTCTTAACAGGCTCTTCCACCGCTTTCGCAAATTCCATCCATATTGTCCCGAGACACCTTTCCACAAATTTGTCCAAGGTCATGCCCTCTGATGCTTCCTGCAAATATGCTTTCATGGCATCAGTCCGTTCCAGCCCAGTCTGTTCCATCACAATCCTCCTGCCCTACATTTCAAAAAGCCTAATATCCCTAAAAAGGGAAGATGCATGCTGGCAGCATCTTCCCTTTTTCCGGTTACTTCCTTATCTTTCTTTTTTTCCTGTAAAATGTGACAACCGCCGTTATCAGCACTGCTGCCGACATTACTTCAATCACCATGTACAGCAGGCTGTCATCCTCATCATAGGACGGCAGGACAATTCCCGCCCCGGCAACCGGCTTCACGATGTTTTCCTCTGTGTCCGCTACTGCTTTTTCGTTTTCTATTGTCGTGATGACTTCCCTTTTTGATGTAATCAGCACATCAAGGAATTCCAGTTTCTGCACATTATTTACCTTATCCATGGCAGTTATGACAACGTCACGAAGCCCGTCCGCTTCACCAAGGGTAAACGTCACGATGCCGCCGTTTTCAGCCAGTTCCTTCTCAGACATATCAACCAGCATCTCATCATTGTCTGTCACAGTGAGTCGTGTGAGGAACATATTATCCTTTACGTCCACGGTTACCTCCCTGCTCTTTTCATTGTATGTCATGCCGGATTCGATTCCGTCCGCCACGATACTCGGGGCTGTCGTGTCGAGGGCAAACTCGATTTCCTTGCCCTTGATGCGGTTATCGGAAGTATTTGACGCCTTGTCCTTTGAGTAAAAGCCCACCGAATAGACACCGTCCTTTGCAAAATTGCCCGGCTTTATGCTATACGTGTATGACTTCCAGTTCTCTTCCTCACCTTCCTTTGCCACTGCATAGTCGCTTCCCTGTCTCAGCGTGACAGTCTGTCCGTCCTTGCTTATCGTCACCTCGCCGTATTCCAGCTCGTCTATGTTGATTTCCGTGACAGTGATCGTCGGCGCTTTCCCAATATAATAGCCGCTCACCAGCTTCTGTGTATCCGTGCTAATCCTGTATGTTGAGCCAAATCTGTTTATGGAAAAATTCAGCTCGTCCTCCGTCTCGTTTCCTGCCAGATCTACTGCCTTGACCGTCAGGGTATAGAAATCGTCCATGTCCTGCGTGTGCTCAAAGTCCGGATAAACCATCTGGATTCCGTCCTTTATCGTGCTCTTCTGCGCAATTCCTGACAGCTGTCCATGATTGGTGCCTGTAAGGATAATCTGCGTGCCTGCCTCGTCCAGATATGCGTCCGTGCACTTCAGCGTTGGCGCTGCCACGCCATTGTTTGCCGAGTTCTTCCGCACCCCGCCAAACACGACTTCCGGCGCTGACCGGTCTATGATAAAGACCTCGCCAAGGTAGTCCTTTGCCGCATTGTCCGCCAAGTCAGTACATTTTACCCGGAAGCCGTAGCTTCCGTCCTCCATGAAACTGATTTTTGCAGTGTGCGTATCACCGGAAGCCGTCCATGCACTCATCGACGGAAGCCCATTCCCGCCTGACGGATTCAGCGATTCCACGCTGACAAGGTTATCCGCAAAAGCCTTATCCTTAATCGTGATGGTTGCCGTCCGTGAATTATTGTAGTATTTGCCGTTCTTCGCATTGTTGTTGTCGTAGGTTACCGAAATCTCAGGCTTTGTCGTATCTATCACAAAACTGCCGCCATTTTCGACATTTGACTTGTTGCCTGCCAGATCCTCGCATGAAAATTTGAAGCTGTACTCCCCATCCTTGTCAAAGAACACCTCACAGGTATACTGGCTGCTGCCTGAAGCGCCTGATTTTGTCCACTTGCCAATCTGGGGTTTATCGCCGTCGGACGTGATGTCAAATTTCATCGTGCACTTCTCGTCAAAATTCTCGTCGGTCACAATGACCTTTGCCGTCCTGAACGCGTTATGGTACTTTTCATTTACAGGGGAATCTTTGTCATACTCGATCTTTACTGTAGGGTTTGTCTGGTCAATTATGAATTCATGACTCTCACCCACTTTGTCCTGTTCATTTCCTGCTATGTCCGTACACTTCACGACAAAGTTATAAATACCATCTTTATCAAATTCAAGCGTTGCCGTGTGAATATCCCCTCCGCTACCGCTCCATCCACTTATTGCCGGAAGGGCAGCTGACGCGCCGACAGGCTCCAATACGACCTTGCTCTCATCAAAGTTCATCTCAGTTATCTTGATTGTCGCTGTCCTTTTCTTGTAATATTTTTGATTTTTTGCCCCTTCGTCTGTGAAGGTCAAATCAATTTTGGGTCTCGTTCTGTCTATAGTGGTATCCCTGACACACTCTTGCGTTGTTTCATTTCCTGCTTTATCCTTAGCTGATATGTCAAACTTGTATTCACCGTCATCCTGCATGGAAACATCATAAACAAACACATTACCATCCTGGCTTTTCCTGTCTGTTTTTGGTTCTATAGAAGCATCTCGTTTGGTTATCTGCAACCCTGACATTTCATCAAAATTATCATCCACCACCGTAACCTTTATGTTAATGGGTTCTTTGGAAAATTGGTTTTCTGCCTGTGCATTATAACCTGATGGATACTCAACCTTTATAACAGGCGCCTCCCTATCAATGATGAATTCCTCAATCTTCTGGGACTCTCTCTCATTTCCTGCATTATCAGTACATTTTATTTTGAATTCATATTTTCCATCATTCTTGAAAGAAATAGTCGCAGTATGGATAATACCCGCAGACTCCCACTTACTTAATTTAGGTAGATCATTTTTTTGAGCTGCACCAGTCCATACAATTTCAACGTTTTGACCCTCAAAATTTTGTTCCTCTATCGTAACAGTTGCTACTCTTTCCACTTTATAAACATTCCCGCTAACTGGCTTTTTATCATCAAGGGACACTGTAATTTGTGGAGCTGTATGGTCAATGATAATTTGGTCGCTAACAACACCTTCACCGTTCTTATTGCCTGCTTTGTCGCTGCAACTAAACTTAAATTGATATGTACCCTCATCTTCGTACTGAATGGTGCTGAAATACGTATCTAATTTCTCGCCTTTTTCCCACTTGAGGTATTTGTATTTTTTTTCACTCCCAAGTTCCACAACCTCCCAATTACAGTTATCATCAAAATTCTTGTCTGTCACTTGTATGGTTGCTGATTTATTATAATGCGTTTTTCCCTTTTCTTCATCCAAACCATATTCTATACTTACTTCTGGTTCTTTTGTGTCAATAATCAGCTTATCAATGCTAAAGACTTTTTCATTTCCCAGCTTATCTTTACACCTTGCGTTTAGTTTATAAACACCATCCTTCATATCAAATGTACATATGTTCGTTTTATCTCCTTTTTGATCCCATCCATCAGTTACAAGATACTTTTGGTTATTACCCAAATCAACAATTTCTAATTTTAATTCATTTTTATCAAATTTTCCTTCTGTGTCTTTTATAAAATTTTTTTCTATTATTTGGACAGAAACATCTGGTTGATTGTAATAGCTGGCACCTTCCAATTTTTTAAGACCGTCTATCCTAATTTGTGGTTCTTGGGTATCGTATATTATTTCAACCTTGCAGGAATATATGTTGGACATTTTGTCTTTCACAGTAAACTCATATTTTTTTTCTGTTTCCTCTTTATCTTTAAATTGACATGATATTTCATATTTATTAATACCTTCTTTACAAGTATATTTCGTCCCATTGCCGCCATCTGTAACATTCTGTATTTCAAAAGTTTGTGCCCCAGAGCTGTATCCACTTTTTTCCTTGTCTTCAACCTCTATTTTTAATGTACAGTTTGTTGTTGTATAATATACCTTGTCTGATTCAGGTCCTTCGCTAAATACCTTTCCATCCCCATCTTTACTGACCACAATACGTATTTCTGGAGCCGTAAAATCAAACAGTAAATTAAACTCTTTTTCTTCTTTATTTCCCGCCTTATCTTCCAAAACAATTTTGCGCTTCAGGATTTCGATGTTTTTATTCTTTATTTCTTGAATGATCTTATCATCTAAAGCAAATGTATACTCATTTTTTTCATTCCCAGCTGAAAAATCATTGTCTTCCTCCTCAATATAAATCCGATTTATTCCCGACTTATCATCCTGAGCCTGAACAGAAATTGTTCTATTGTCTTTCAATTCGATTGCATCACCGTCCATCCCCCACTCAGGTTTTTCATCATCCACACACACCTTATACACGGACGATTCCTTACGATTTCCGGCTTTATCCGTGACAATATACTTTATAACTTGACCGTCTTCAACATCTGCCAAGTTATAAAAATATTCGTCTTCTGCCCCATCCTTCTTTTGCAGAGCCTTTTTATCCGTTCCAACAATAGCATGTACTTCTTCAACCCTTGAAGCATCATCTGTCACTTTTAGTTCCACCATGAAATCGGTCTTGTTCGTATATAACATTTTTTCTCCATCACCGATGGATTCTTCAAAAAGTGTCCGTCTATTTTCGCCTTCAATCACATGCTGAATCTCCATATCAGGAGCCTCATCATTAAAACATACCTCATACACAGCTTTTTTACAATTTCCAGCCTTATCCGTCGCAGTATATGTTATTACCTGTTTATCCTCAACATTGGTAAATTCATAGCTATATTTATTTTCCTGTTTTTTCAGTTCAACATCATTGTCATCAATTTTAGCCTGTACTGCCGCAATTCCCGGATTACTGTCGCTTGCTTCCAGCTCTACATGGAATTCCCTGCTATTTGTGTACAATTTATATTGTGAATCTGCATCTGCGGGCTCTGCATGAAGTATACGGTTATCGTCTCCAGCCATATGCTGAATCTGCATCTCAGGACTTGTTGCATCATAGACAATCGTTATACACTCCTCTATAACGCTATCCTCATTTATCAATTTAAAATTAATTTTATTTTCCTCCTGAGCAGATAATACTATCGCATAGCTATATATTCCGCTTTTACCATCATAATCGTCACACTTTTTTCCATCCACTTCCAGGCTGATTTCCTTGTCTGTACCATTCACTATATCAATTTCAGCGGTTAACGCACTTTTTGATGTATAGTATTTGTTATCATCATTCTTTAGTATCTCTTCATTGTTAGCCGTATCTACAAGCTTTATATTTGTAATCTCAAACTTTTGCAGTTCTGTTGAAGGTGACTCCGATTCATCCGGATCTGTTGAAGGCGGATTTGTTGAAGGCGGATTCGATTCATCCGGATCCGATGATGACGACTGCGATTCATCTGGATTCGATGATGTTGACTGTGATTCCTCCGGATCCGATGATGACAAGCCCGATTCCTCCGCCTTCTCTATCTGTCCATCCTCGCCGGAGTCACCCTGATTTTCCCCATCATTTTCGTCCGCCACGGCAATCTCTCTCAGATTCTGCCCGCCCTGTGCAAAACTAATTACATCATTTGCGCTGAACATAAGCGCTGCTGACAATATAAGTGCAGTTATCTTGGTAAATGTGCTTTTCATCGTAACTCTCCTTCTCTTTCGAAAGTGCACCAGTTTTCATGCACCAAATCCATTACTTTCCTTTGAACATTACCAATATACAATGATGTAGGCTCTTTTGTAAATGGAGCTATAGTTCCGGTTTTGCCGCATTCCGGAACTATAGTTCCGGTTTTAATGAAAAATTAAGAAATTTTAATAAATTTTTTATCATTTTAAGTGCTGATTTTTTTCCTCTGGGTGCCCCTGCGCATAAAAAGAACCACCGAATATCATCCGGTGGCTCCCCTCATCCATATTCAATTATTTTACTTTGTCATCCTCAACCAATGTAATGCCCGAGATATCCGAGTCAATCACAAGCGAATAATTAGTATAATACACGACAAACCCCGGCTTTGAGCCGTTTGGCTTCTTGACATTTTTTTTCTGTGTGTAGTCAATCTCCACCTTTTCCTGTCCCCTCGCCTGGGAATAATGCGCCGCAAGCCTTCCGGCTTCCTCAAAAACCCTGTCCGGAAGCTCCTCACCATTTGCTTTCACGACCACATGCGAACCTGGTATGCCTTTTGTGTGGAACCACCAGTCATTTCCGGTCGCAAACCGGAACGTAAGCTCTTCATTCTGGTAATTATTTTTTCCCACATAGATATGGTATCCGTCGCTGCTGACATAGTGAAACGGCCTGCTGGTTATCTTCTCACGCTTCGCGCCGCCTTTGCGCCTGATATACCCGCTTTCTATCAGCTCTTCCTTAATCTGCACCAAGTCTTCTTCCTTCAGCGCGATGTCCAGCGCCGTACTGATGGACGCCAGATGCTCGATTTCCTCTTTTGTCTCCTTTGTAAGTGTTGTCAGCGCCTCGCAGGTGCGTTTCAGCTTCTGGTATTTGTCAAAATATTTCTTTGCATTCTCGCCTGCGGAAAGCATCGGATCCAGCGGAATGGTTATCATCCGGTTATCATAGTAATTCAGCGCCTCCATCGACTTTGCACCAGTCTCAACGCCATAGCCATATGCATTCAGCAGTTCGCCGTAAACCCTGTATGTTTCCTTTTTCTCCGTGTCGGCAAGTTGTTTTGTCTGAAGGTCATACTTTTTGACATTTCGCTCAAGCGCAGTCTGCACAATCCTTCGCAAATCCACGGAACGCTGCCGGATGCGCGTAATGGTATTTTTTTCGGCATAGTAAAACTCCAAAAGCTCCGAAACATGTTCGAAATTCCGTGTGTCCTCCTCCGCATATGATTTTAACCGTACGGCTGCGTACTCAGCCGGCTGATTGTTTTCATATACGACATTGAAACAGAACTTGCTGTTTTTAATATCCTCCGAAAGCTCCCAGAGTGCCATAGTCAGCCTGCAAAGCGCATCTGTTCCAAGCTCTGCCGACGACTGGTCAGAATCCACGCCCGCCCTGTAACACAGCTCATGCGCGATACACGGCGATATCCCTGTAAACCCAGTATACACAGCCTTATATACTGGCATCCCCCTGGATTTTAAAACTGCCGCCATCTCTTCCTGCGAGCATTCCAGCAGTTCTGCCTTGTCCTGCGTCCTCGGTATAAAATACGTACGTCCCGGCAGAACCTCCCTGACAGAACTCACCATGCCCGAAACATGTTTGATGCTGTCAATAATCATGTCACCATCATCACAGAATATGATATTGCTGTGCTTTCCCATCAACTCTATAATAAGATACTTTCTGCATATATCCCCCAGCTCATTCAGATGTTCCAGTTCAAAACGCACGATGCGTTCCAGACCCGGCTGCGTGACCGACACAATGCGCGCGTTCTGCAAATGCTTTCGTAAGAGCATGCAGAAATTAGGCGCCGTCATCGGACTTGTCTTGTTCTTTTCCGTCAGGTACAGCAGGGGAAGGGATGCGTCTGCAGACATCAGAACCCGCACCTGCCCACAGCTTCCCTTTATAGTCAAGAGTAGCTCATCCTTCTCAGGCTGAGCTATCTTGTATATCCTGTTTCCAGTTAATTTATCCTTTAATTCACTGACAATCCCTGCGATTGTCACTCCGTCAAATGCCATTGCTTTATCCTGCCTATATGTTTCTCGCTTACCCTATCATCCAGTCATACATCTCCTGGTACTTCCGCGCTGACACGCCCCATGAATAGTCAACAACCATGGCTCTGTCCACAATCTTGTTCCATTCGCGCTTCCTGTCATAATATACCTGCTCTGCATACCGGATTGTGTTGAGCATCTCATGTGCATTATAATTTGTAAAACTAAATCCTGTGCCCTTGTTCTCGTATTCATTGTACGGCTCTACCGTGTCCTTGAGTCCGCCCGTCTCACGCACAATGGGAACCGTACCATAGCGCAGCGACATCAGCTGGCTCAGGCCGCACGGCTCAAACAGCGAAGGCATCAGAAATGCATCACATGCGGCATATATTCTGTGGGACAATTCCTCCGAATAGTATATGTTTGCAGATACCTTGCCATGATATTTCCAGTCAAAATGACGGAACATGTTTTCATAGCGCTCCTCGCCCGTTCCAAGGACAACAAGCTGTATATCATCCTTGCTGCACATCTCATCCATGATGTATGCAACCAGATCCATACCTTTCTGGTCTGTAAGTCTTGACACAATGCCAAGCAGCATTTTTCTGTCACTTTCTTCCAGCCCGAGCTGTTTCTGCAGCTCCCTCTTGTTTTTAATCTTCTCTTTTCTGAAATTCGAGACATTGTAGTGATGCAGAATGTACTGATCCGTCTCAGGATTATACTCATTATAGTCAATACCATTTACAATTCCCCGAAGGTCATGGGTTCTTGCCGCGAGAAGACCATTCAGTTTTTCTCCGTAAAAATCTGTTTTTATCTCTTCGGCATATGTTGCGCTCACCGTCGTGATTGCATCTGCATAGGTAAGACCGCCCTTGAGCAGATTGCCGTCCTTGAAATAGCCAAGCTTGTCAGGCGAGAAAAACGAGCCGTCAAGGCCTGTGATATTCTGGACAGTCTTAATGTCATAAACTCCCTGGAACTTCAGGTTATGAATCGTCATGATGGACTTCATGCCCTTGTAAAAATCACCCTGTGCAAACCGTTCCTTCAGGTAAACCGGAATGATGGCCGTCTGCCAGTCATGGCAGTGCACAATGTCAGGATGGAATCCCACAACAGGAAGGATTGACAATGCCGCCTTTGAAAAAAATACAAACTTTGTAATTTCGCAGACATAATCATCGCTGTACGGCCTGAATCCGCCAAACATCTTCTCATTGTCAATAAAGTAATAAGTGATGCCGTCATACTGTGCCTCAAGCACGCCCACATATTCACTCTGTCCCATAAAATCAAGGTAAAAGTGAGTTCTGTACTGCATCAATGATTTCATATTATCTGACATGCACATATATTTGGGCAGTATCACCCTTGCATCAAAATACCTCTTGTCATAGTATTTCGGAAGCGAACCCACAACGTCCGCGAGACCTCCTGTTTTAATAAATGGTACACCCTCTGAAGCCACAAATAAAATATTCTTCATACTATCCAATCCCTTTCCTCACTATTCCGAGTGTTATCAAATTCAACCGCACCTGTCCGGTATCTGATTTGTCCTGTGCCAGACAGCTGCTGACCCTCAATTAATTATACACCAACCGCAACAGGAATGTAAAGGAATTTGTCCGATTATGCCCTGTAATGAAGTCTGATTTTATCTGCTATCAGCGCTATGAACTCAGAGTTGGTCGGCTTTCCTTTTCCAATATTAATGGTATAACCGAATAGTGAGTCCAGCGTCTCCATCTTCCCCCTGCTCCACGCCACCTCTATCGCATGCCTTATGGCACGTTCGACACGGCTTGGCGTTGTCTGGTACTTCTTTGCGATGGACGGATATAAAATCTTGGTGATGGAATTGAGCATCTCGATATCCTCCACCGACATCATAATCGCCTCACGCAGATACTGGTACCCTTTAATATGGGCAGGCACCCCGATCTCATGAATCATGTCCGTCACATCTTTTTCAAGGTCATGTGTGTTCGCTCCGGAATTCAATTCCGCTCTGTTGTCTGCCTGCTTTCCCATCAAACTACTGTCACTGCCCGTAAGCTTAGAGCCTGCCGGAACCGTGATCATTATCTGGAATTCCTTATCCTTTGTCAATAAGTCGCTGAGAATCCTGAATATCTTCTCGTTATCCTGCTGTGTCATTACGTTTAACTGTTCCATATTTTCTCCTCCATTCAATGTCACGCACTCCCAAAATCAAGGAGCACTCTGTTACCGCCAAATGCCAACAGTCACGTCTCCCAATCATAGTCTGTTTTAAGAATCTGCAAAACATTACTCCCAATTACGTTTCCCTACAAATTCTATCATGATTTGGCAATGTCAATTATATAAGAATGTCAATTTATCTTGCAACAGTTACTTATCGCACTTTTTGCGCATTATATACACCATCTGCCAAAATATACCAAAATCCGCTCAAATACCGTAAAAATGGCTGTTTTATATTGTTGAAAGAGCGAATAATTTCATGTAAATTTTCTCGTTTTTTTTAATATTCTGCGACTTTTACGCGATTATTTTTTTTGTTCTGACGATTATTTTGACGAATATACTGCCCCCTTGACACCCCATCCGGGCAAATATAAACATCTGTTCCCTGCATTTTCTCCCTGATAAACAGCGCATGCTCATGCAAAAAAGGAAGTCTGAAGTCCGTTTTCTCCCTGTCAGGCCTTTTCCAAAGGATTCCTCCTTGCAATGCTGCCTTTAAATTGTTTCCACCAATGCCCAGCCCTCTGCCCCAGGTGATATTGGCATGTTCACAGAAATTCTTTAAGACCGCCATCGCAATGCTGGTCTGCTCCCCTTCATACAAATCCGTATGCAGAATCGCATAAAATTTTGCACTGATACTTTCCCCGCCAATCACCGCCTGCTCTATCCTTTCCAAAAGGCCAAGTACCCTGGGTGACACACTGTCCATATAAACATCCGCCGCCAAAACAATCGCCTGCGCATCCTCAAGGAACCTGCACACGCGGTTCCAGTCCACATCCTCCCCAATCTTTACGGATATCAGCTCCTCTTTTTCCACATATTCCCTTATACTCTTAATCCATATGCCCGCATCCGACACCGAAGAACTATCTCCGTCAAAAAATAATATCATTGAGCCACTCCTTTACACGAGTACACTGTTTAGCTGTCTTAACTTATCCGGCGTATCATAAAATACAATTTTCACACCTCTTGCCTGTAATGATATCCCATCTGACACGGATTGAATCCTTGCCAGCTGTTCCTCCCCCGGCGTGATATCCTCACCATAAAAGCAGCAGACCAGACCAAATAAGTTCTTATTCTGATTTTTTACGACATAATGTGTCTGGCCATGGCGCAGCTCCATGGAAGGCGCAAACACATTCCTGCATTTTTCCAGCACTTCCTGTATAAACGGACTGAATCCCCCATATACACAGCGGCTGATTAGCACAAGCTGGCGGCAGCTGCCTATTGCCTTTCCGATATCGCCGCCCGCACACTCCATGCCATTCCCTATCACAATATCCCTCTCATGAAACCGCATGCCGAGCTTCTGCCATGACGCCTGCCCAAGGTCATGTACAATTACCTTCATATTATCCCCCCTTTCTGACATCAATGCAATTTTACTGTAACAGTTTAGCCCAGGACTTTGCACTTACTGCAAAGTCTGTGAAACAGCGTAGTGGCAAAGATGCATCAAGCCACCACGAAAGGGTTTTGCATGGCTTGATGCCTGTAACAGGAAGCCGAAGGCTGAACTGTTACATTTTACCTTATTGCAACAACTGAAAAAAACAAAAACTGCTGTATATTTTTTATGAAAAGTATTGACAAACTGCCCGAAAATTAGTATAGTATAAAAGTCAGTTGGAACAATATACTGATAAGGGGTCTTAGCTCAGCTGGGAGAGCATCTGCCTTACAAGCAGAGGGTCATAGGTTCGAGCCCTATAGGCCCCATTTTATTTTACGGCGAAGTAGCTCAGTTGGCTAGAGCACGCGGTTCATACCCGCGGTGTCGAGGGTTCGAATCCCCCCTTCGCTATTTTATGCGCAGGGGTGCGTAAGGAAATTAGCAGCTTTACTGCACGCACCTCGCATGTCGAGCAGGGGGGAGAAGGACATTCCCCTACTCGATTGAATCGGGTAGGAAGAAATTCCTACCCATTTTTTATGCTCAATTAATTTATTTTTGGCAGTGACGCAATGCTCTTTGCAAGCTCTTCGTCGGTCGGTACATAATCAGCCATTTCACCGTCGTTAAACCTCTGGTATGCCACCATGTCAAAATATCCCGTTCCGGTAAGCCCGAACACGATATTTTTCTCCTCACCGGTCTCCTTGCATTTTAACGCCTCATCGATTGCGACCCTGATTGCGTGGCTGCTCTCAGGTGCCGGAAGGATTCCCTCCACTCTTGCAAATGTCTGTGCTGCCTTGAATACTTCTGTCTGTTCCACGCTTCTTGCCGTGATAATGCCGTCGTCATAAAGCTGCGACACGATGGAGCTCATTCCATGGTAACGCAGTCCCCCCGCATGATTTGCCGACGGTATAAAGCCGCTTCCCAGCGTATACATTTTGGCAAGCGGACAAATCTTGCCCGTATCACAATAATCATATGCGTAGACTCCCCTTGTGAGACTTGGGCATGATGCCGGCTCAACCGCGACTATCTCATAGTCCGCCTCACCCCTTAGCATCTCGCCTGCAAAAGGCGAAATCAGTCCGCCCAGGTTGGAACCACCGCCTGCGCAGCCGATAATCATATCAGCCCTGATGCCATACTTATCAAGTGCGGACTTTGTCTCAAGCCCGATAATTGTCTGATGCAGGAGAACCTGTGACAGCACCGAACCCAGCACATAACGGTAGCCCTCCTGTGCCGTGGCAGCTTCGACCGCCTCCGAAATCGCACATCCGAGACTTCCCGATGTCCCCGGAAACTCCTCGTTAATCTTTCTTCCGACATTCGTGAGCATTGAGGGGGACGGTGTGACCTTCGCTCCATAAGTCCTCATGACCTCGCGCCGGAACGGCTTTTGTTCATAGGACACTTTCACCATGTATACCTGGCAGTCCAGGTCAAAGTAAGAACACGCCATGGACAATGCCGTTCCCCACTGCCCTGCGCCTGTCTCTGTCGTGACACCTTTTAATCCCTGCTGTTTTGCATAATACGCCTGCGCGATTGCCGAATTCAGCTTATGGCTTCCCGATGTATTGTTTCCCTCAAACTTGTAATAGATATGCGCCGGTGTGTCCAGTTTCTTTTCGAGACAGTACGCGCGTGTCAGCGGCGAAGGCCGGTACATCTTATAAAAATCGCGTATTTCCTGCGGGATGTCAAAGTAAGGCGTCGTGTCATCCAGCTCCTGTTTTGCAAGCTCCTCGCAAAAAATCGGAGACAGTTCCTCGACCGTAACCGGCTTCAGCGTCGCCGGATTCAGTATGGGTGCGGGCTTATTTTTCATATCCGCCCTCACATTGTACCACTGCCGGGGCATCTCGCTTTCTTCCAGATAAATCTTGTATGGTATTTTTTTGTCCATGCTCTATTCTCACTTTCATTTTTTAATTATACTAACGACAGATGAAATCTGCCGTTAGTATCGCATACCTTCAGTATGCTGACAACCGCAGCCGCAAAGCGGCATACTTCCTATCTGAAAAATTGTCATATAAGATTTTTCAGATTGTGGTTGTGCGCATCAATTATACTGACCGGCCAGTCTTTTCGACCGCCAGTATTATCTTATGACAGATGATTTAATTATACGCTTTTTCCCCTTCAACTTCAACCACCAAAATGCGATTGCTACAGCGCCCTGATTTTATCAAACTTGTCATGGAGTTCCGACGCAACCTGTCCCACCATCGTGGCTGATGCCGCTATCTCCTCCGTGCTCGCCGCCAGATTAGTAATCCGCTCATTGACGTTATCCACTACCTTCATAAGGTTATCGGCATTCTCGCGCAGCCTCGTCATGGCGCCTACAATATACTCCTTGTTCTTGTTGCTGTCATCAGCGGCATTTTTGCTGACATCACTCAGTGTCTTAATCTCCTGTGCCACTACAGCAAAGCCTTTTCCGACCTCCCCTGCCCTCGCCGCCTCTATGGACGCATTTAATGACAGCAGGTTTGTCTTGGATGCAACCTTTGTGATATTCTCATTGTTTCCGCCGAGCTGCTCCAGCAGCGTATTAATCTCATCGAATGACTTTTTCATGTCATCGCAGAATTCAACCACGTCAACCATCGCCATGCTGATGTTGGTGCTCTCCTCCGCGTTGGTATTATTGCCGTCAATCATTTCACCGATGGACAAATTCAGTGTGCTAAATTCCGTGTTTGCCTCTGACACCATCTTCTCAATGGTATCATTCTTTCTGAATATTTCCTCGTTCTTTGCCTCCATTTCATCGGAAACTACCTGAAGACGCTCCCTCTCCTGCTCCGCAAGATTCTTGATATAATGGACACAGCTTTCCTTGTTGTTGCATCCATTGTAGATTGCTGTCGCCATATCCTTACAGGTACTGTATCCGCAGGCGCTGCAGTCAATATTCTGCTGCAGCGGAGTATTTTTGTCCATGTCCGCAAAAATATCGATAATCTCCGATGGGCTTGGTTTCTGTATCTCGTTGCCCTTGGACTTATCCGTGTACTCCCTGATAAAATCATTGATATTCAGGTGTGCAAACTGCTTGTTGAGATTTCTAAGCCGCTGCGCCGGAGATGCGCTTTTTGCCCAAGCACTGCTTTTCCGCCCTGATTTGCTCGCCTCTTTTATCGCGTGGAGCTCATAAAGAATATCATCGGTTCTTGTCTTCTCCTCCTCTACGCCCGTCCCATAAATACACCCCTGCGCACAGTTGAGCGCATCCACCATGAACGGAAGCCGTTTGCCTGACAGAACTCTCTCCTTGTAGTCCTCAAGAAAATGGTACGCGTGTTTTTCGCCCTCAATCTGCCGGATAAACACTTCCTCACCGCAGAACCAGTAAACATTTTCCTTTAGTCCGCCCGGCATGGGATATATGGAACCCAGTCCGTATTCAATCTCATTTGCCGCCGGCTCTGCCTTTATGTTATGTTTTTTTGCATATGCCGCCAGATGGTCAAACGTGACATTGTAGCTCACATATCCCTTGTTCCTGGGATCACTGATTTCATCTTTCTTGGCTATGCAGGGGCTGATAAATGCGAGCTTGTCCGTTATGTTCAGATATTTTTTTGCGTAAACCGCCGCACACATCAGCGGACTCTGAACTGGCATAAGCTTTGGTATCAGCTGCGGAATAAAGTGTTCTATATAATTGACAATTGCAGGGCACGGCTGGGAAATACCGCCCTGAAAATGATGTTCTGTTATGTACTTGACATATCCCCATGTAGTAATATCCGCCCCAAAGCTTACGCTTATGATACGGTTTACCCCCAGCTTCTTTAAGCCTCCGAGTATCTGCCTGTATTCATTTGGATAATTTGCCGCAAAGGCAGGCGCCCACAGAACTGAAATCCTTTCCCCCCTTGCAAGCGCTGCAAAAAATTCCTCCGTGTCATCCACAAATTCCCTTGCGTGATGCTCACAGGCATCAAAGCAGGCGCCACAGGCAATGCATTTATCCCCGTCCACCTCAATTCTCTGCTCCCCGTTCTCCATTTTTACAGCCCGGTTCGCCACAATGACTGGGCAGACTGATATGCATTTATTACAGCCTATGCAATTATCATTGGTAAATACCAATCCATTCTGGTTTCCGTACATACTGCACACCCCTCTCATTTTGTTAATATTGTGACAATCCTATTTTATCATAAAGTTTTCCCCACGTACATAATTCTTGCCCCTTTCCGCTATCCATCCCTGCATTTTGTAATGATTTCATATAACCGGCTCCCAATCAATTTAAAACATTCACAAATTATGCACTTATTTATTCAAAAGTATGCATTTTTTGCAACAATCAGAGTCAGGATTTGCATATATTCGTCATTTTTCTGTCCAAAATATCGTTTCCTCCAGAAAGTTAAGCAGACTCTTTAGTTGTTTACTACATATTTAACTCTTTTTTAATTTAATAATTAGTGATATTTAAACACAGTGCCTTAATGCTATGTCCAAAATATACAACATTTACCTTAATTAAGTTTCCGTTTTAACCATTGTTTCCACTCTTTTTTTAATGTATTTTAGTTTTAGATGTTATTTGATAGCCGGCTTAAGGAACTGGAAAATCTGACATTTTACAGTTCCTAACTGTTAAGACATCACAAAAAACATATTCATAATTCTATGGAGGTATTGTATGAAGAAAAATCACAAAACAGTCCTATCCCTTGCGCTGGGCGCTGCCGCCCTGGCTTCCATGACCCTTGCTTCCCCCATGCAGACCGTCAATGCATCTGAAGCCCGTTACCAGCAGACTATTGAATTTGAAGATGCCGCCAACTACGATTCAGCCGGGGACAGCCGAATCGAGTCTTCACAGTTTGGAAATTACTCCGGAAGCGGTTATCTGTACCTTACTTCCGGATGGGGAGATGTAAGCTTTTCTGTTCCCCATGACGGAGAATATACAATCACAATTGCCTCAAATGCTGATTCCTACAAGGAAAATTACCTGTACCTTGACGAAACGGATGCCGGAAAGCTCACCACAGAGGGAAACGGCTGGCAGGAATATACCAGCACCTACTATCTGTCTGAAGGCAGCCATAAATTCGGCGTGTCGGCAGACTGGGGCTATACTGCCCTTGACTATGTCAAAATCGAATCCGCATCTGCCAATGATTCAAAAGCACCAGACGAAACGGATGACACGCAGTCTGCAGTCCAGCAGAATCCTGCTAGCAGCAGCCATTCCGGAAACCGTTACGAGTTTGAACATGCCAACCGGTTTGAACAGAACGGAAAAAACAGAATCGAGGACACTGTTTTTTCCGGATATTCCGGAGATGGTTACCTGTATCTCGAAACAGGATGGGGCGAGGTGCGGTTCACCGTGCCATCAGATGGAACCTATAAGCTTACCATTGTGACAAATGCCGATACTTACAAGGAAAATTATCTGTACCTTGATGATAACAGCGCTGGCACATTAAAAACAAGTGGGAACCGCTGGGAATCTTACACTCAGACAGTATATCTTTCAGCAGGCACACACAAATACGGCGTATCTACCGGATGGGGCTACACAGCCCTCGACTATGTAACCGTTGAAGCACAGGGCAGCCAGCCTTCCCCATCCGAGCCGGTGACTCCCTCCGGAAATGGCATGTATGTAAGCAACGGCAGGCTCTATAACGCATACGGAAAAGAGTTTGTGATGCGCGGCGTGAACGTGGCACATGCATGGTATCCCGGCGAAACACAGACCTCCATCAATGCCATCGCAGACCGTGGGGCAAACTGTGTCCGCATCGTACTCGCTGATGGTACGCAGTGGGGCAAAACGCCGCGTTCGGAGGTTGAACAGATTATTTCCTGGTGCGAGGCAAGAGGGCTTGTCTGTATCCTCGAAGTGCATGACCACACCGGATTTGATGACGTGAACCGTCTCAATACGGCAGTAAACTACTGGCTTGAAATCAAGGATCTGCTCAACGCACATCAGGACTATGTCATCTTAAATATAGCAAATGAATGGCTTGGAACGTGGAATAATGGCTCAACCTGGACAAGCGCGTACCAGTCTGCTATCCGCACCCTGAGAAACGCGGGTATCGGAAATGTCATTATGATAGATACCTCCGGATACGGTCAGGAAACTTCCACATGCATCAGCAACAGTCAAAAGGTCGTGTCTGCTGACAGCACCGGAAACACAATGATATCCATCCATATGTACTCCGTTGCCGGAAAGGATTCACAGACTGTCACGAGCAACATCAACTCCATGATTTCAACAGGCGTATGCTTCTGCATCGGTGAATTTGGTGACTGGCAGAACGGCGGGGATGTCGACGAGACAACCATCATGCGCCTTTGCACGGACAAAAACATTGGTTATGCGGCATGGTCATGGAAAGGAAACGGCGGTATTGACACTTCGCTGGATATGGCGAACGACTGGCAGGGCAGCAGCCTTACCGACTGGGGTAATTATGTGTTCTATGCCGACGGCATCGGCATCAGGGACACAGCGCGTTCCGCTTATTAAACTGCAATCGAGCAGGGAAGACTTTCCCTACTCGCGCGCCGGGCGTCCGTCAGCCTGCTGACATATTTCCTTTGGACGCCCGTGTGCATAAAATAACCCGGCTTTTTCGCCGGGTTTTGTCTTTACATTCTGTCAGGCGCCGAGAATCCAAGCAGGTCAATGGAAGTCTCAAGCACATCCCTTGTGAGTGCCAGGAGTGCAATCCATCCTGCCTTTCTGGATGCGTCCTCCTCCGCAAGAATTTTTGTTTCATGGTAAAAATGATTAAACGCATTCGCGAGGTCATAGATATAGGCACAGATTTTGTGTGGGGCATACTCCTGTGCCGCTGTTTCAATACTAGCATTGTACTTGGCAAGCGCCATCATCAGCTGCTTCTCACTGTCGTTCACAGGCGCCTTGATATCCATGCGCACTGCTTCCAAATCACCGCCGTTTTCGGCAAACTTCGCAAGGATTGACTTGATGCGCACGATTGTATAGAGGATATATGGCCCCGTGTCGCCCTCTGATGAGGTAAACCGGTCAATGTCAAAGCAGTAATCCTTGCCTGCCTGGTTTGACAAATCGCCGTATTTTAATGCGGCAAGCCCTACAACCTGTGCCGTATCCGCCGCTTCCCCGTCTGTTGTCTCACGGCTTTCCTTTATCTTGCGCAGCATCTCGTCATTGATTTCCTGAATCAGGCTTTCGAGACGCATTACACCGCCGTCACGAGTCTTAAACGGTTTGCCGTCCTTGCCGTTCATCGTGCCAAAGCCGATAAATGTCAGCTCTGTCTCAGGCTTTACAAGCTTTGTCTTTCTCGCACAGCGGAATACCTGCTCAAAGTAAAGTTCCTGACGCTTGTCTGTCATGTAAATGATTTTGTCCGGCTTGTTCTGCTCCATGCGCATCATGATTGTCGCAAGGTCTGTCGTATTGTAAAGCGCGGCACCGTCCGATTTCAGAATCATGCAGGGCGGAATCTCCTTCGTGTCTGTGTCCTCTTTTACATCCACCACGAGGGCACCCTCGCTGACGTATGCATAGCCGCCATCCTTCATGTATTGAACCATTCCGGGTATCAGGTCATGCACCGCGGACTCGCCGTTCCACAGGTCAAATTCCACATTTAGGCGCTCATAGTTTTTCCTTAAGTCAGAAACCGAAACGGCTATGATGTGATCCCACAGCGCGCGATATCCCCTCACGCCGCTTTGCAGCTTGAACGTGCACGCCATGGCATCTGCCTTGTACGCATCATCCTCCTTGGCACGCTTGCTCGCAAAGGGATAAACCTCCTCAAGCTCCGATATTGTAAAAGGCGGTTCTGTGGGATATTCGTCCATGTAATTTTCATCAAAATATGGGAGGTCTGGCTTTCTGATTTTCAGTTCATTGATAATCAGCCCCATCGGCTGCCCCCAGTCCCCTAAATGAATGTCCCCGATTACGTTATGTCCCGCATAGCGTGTAATGCGCTTTACGCTCTCCCCGATGATTGCCGAGCGCAGATGTCCTACATGCAGCGGCTTTGCAACGTTTGGTCCGCCGTAATCAATCACTATCGTCGCGGGTTTTTCCGTTTCCTCGAAACCGTATTTTTCTTCTGCCCGCATGTTTTTAATATAGTCCCCTACAAACTCATTTTTGAGCGTAAGGTTCAGAAATCCCGGCGCCACTGCCTCCGCCTTTGCAAAAATACTGCTGTCTGTAAGCTTTGCGGCGACATCACTGGCTATCATGATGGGTGCCTTCCTGTACTGCTTTGCGCCTGCCATTGCACCGTTGCACTGATATTCGCACAGGTCAGGTCTGTTCGAGAGTGTCACTTTTCCAAGTTCGCGCTCGTACCCTGCCTGCTCAAATGCATTTTTCATCTCATCGGAAATTATTTCCAAAATTTTTTTCATAGTTCCCTCCGTATCTGTCCCTGTTCCTTTTGATTACTTGTCCGCTGTTCCCTCGAATACACACAGCCGCAGTAATTCTGCCGGTACAGTCCATATTCCGCCGACAGCTCGATGGATCTCTTATAGCCGTTTTTCTTCTTGAAATCCGAGGGCAGCCACGCTATCTGGTATTCCTCGGATAACCGCTCCCCGATTTCATTTAATTTTGCGGCATTCTTTAGCGGACTGATGGTAAGTGTCGTCGTAAAATAGTCATAATCCAGCTGTCTTGCAAGCTCTGCCGTCTTCCTAAGGCGCAGCTCATAGCAGGCAAAACAGCGCTCACCGCCCTCCGGGCATTGTTCCAGTCCCTTTGCAATCGCATAAAACGCCTTCGGCTCATAATCGCCCTCCATGACATCTATCGGATAACCGCTGTCAGGCAGTTTATTGTAAGCTTCAATCAGCCGCTTTTGTTCTGCCACGCGTTTTTGATATTCCTCATCCGCTGAAATATTCGGATTGTAATAAAATACTGTAATTTCAAAATACCGTCTTAAATATTCAAGCACATAACTGCTGCATGGTGCACAGCAGCTGTGCAGAAATAGGCGCTGTGTCGTTGTTACCTGTTCCAGGATCTTATCAAGTTCTCTCTGATAATTTCTCGCGTTTGATGTTTTTACATTTTGTGGCATCATTTTATTTGTCCCATATGGCGTTACGAAAAAGTGCCACTTCTGACACTTTTTCCTTTTCAATTTCATCAACAATCCTATAAGTCTGCAATATTCACAAGGGTTAACGGATTTTCGTTTTTATTCTCCAGACTTGTCGCCAGTGCCCTTGCCGTATCCAATGCAGTAATACAATTTACGCCTGTCTCAATCGAAGTCCTTCTTATCAGGAAGCCGTCCCTTGATTTGTCACGCCCCTGTGTCGGCGTGTCAATCACGAGGTCAATCTTATGCCCCAGAATCAGATCCATGACAGTCGGGGACTCCTGCTGTATCTTGTTGACCTTATTTGCCTTGACGCCGGCATCATTCAGCGCTTTTGCGGTGCTGCGCGTCGCATAGATGGTGTAGCCCAGCTTTGCAAAACGTCTTCCGATTTCGATTGCTTCCCCCTTGTCCGCATCCTTCACCGTGATAATCATTCTCTTGTGCCTTGGCAAATCGATGCCAGCGCCGAGAAATGCCTTGTACAGCGCTTCATTAAATGTCTTTGCAATGCCAAGGCACTCGCCTGTGGACTTCATCTCCGGCCCAAGGCTGATTTCGGCGCCCCTGATTTTCTCAAAAGAAAATACCGGCATCTTGATTGCGACATAGCCCGCTTCTTTCTGCAAGCCCGGTTCGTACCCTAATTCCCGGATTGTCTTTCCGATAATCACTTCCGTTGCAAGGTCAACAATCGGGATGCCTGTAACCTTGCTGATATACGGAACCGTCCTCGACGAACGCGGATTGACCTCGATGACAAACACTTCCTCGCCGACAGCGATAAACTGGATGTTAATCAGTCCCTTTACATGAAGCGCTTTTGCAAGACGCCTTGTATACTCCGCAATTGTCTCCTTCACCTTATCCGTTATCGTGTGCGCCGGATAGACGGAAATTGAGTCACCGGAATGCACGCCGGTTCTTTCGATATGTTCCATGATTCCCGGAATCAGGATATCCGTGCCGTCACAGACCGCATCGACCTCAAGCTCCTTGCCCTGCAGGTACTTGTCAACAAGAATCGGGTGATCCTGCGCGATGCGGTTGATGATTTCCATGAACTCCTCAATCTCCTCGTCAGAAATTGCAATCTGCATCCCCTGTCCGCCAAGTACATAAGAAGGTCTGACAAGTACAGGATAACCCAAACGGTTCGCTACTTCCTTTGCCTCCTCAGCTGTGTAAACGGTTCCTCCTGCGGCACGCGGAATATGTGTCTGCTCAAGAATCTTGTCAAACAATTCCCTGTCTTCGGCTGCGTCAACATCCTCCGCTTTTGTTCCGAAAATAGGCACGCCCATTTTCATCAGGCTTTCCGTTAACTTAATCGCTGTCTGTCCGCCAAACTGCACGACTGCGCCATCTGGTTTCTCTATATTTACAATGTTTTCTACATCTTCTGGTGTAAGCGGTTCAAAGTAAAGCTTATCAGCAATGTCAAAATCAGTGCTGACTGTCTCCGGATTATTGTTGATGATAATCGTCTCATATCCTGCCTTTGAGAAAGCCCATGTTGCATGTACAGAACAATAGTCAAACTCAATTCCCTGTCCGATGCGGATTGGACCCGAACCAAGCACGAGCACCTTTTTAGGCGGATTCGTCTCCACAGCCTCGTTCTCACCATCAAAACAGGAATAATAATATGGGGTGCTTGCCTCAAACTCCGCTGCACATGTATCAACCATCTTAAATGCGGCAACAATGTTATTTGCATAGCGCATTTCTTTAATTTCCGATTCACTCTTCCCGGTAAGTCTGGCAATCACATTATCTGGAAATTCAATTCGCTTTGCTTCCTTTAATAGCTCCACTGTAAGCGGCTGCGTTTCCAGCGCGTATTCCATCTCCACAATGATGGCAAGCTTGTCGATAAACCATCTGTCAATCCTGGTGATGTCATAGATGGTATCATAATCGATTCCCTTTCTGAGTGCCTCCGCTATCACGTAGATCCGCTGGTCATCCACCTTCTGCATGCGTTTTATCAGCTCGTCCCTGTCCAGTGCTGAAAAATCATAGCTCCTAAGGCAGTCGACATGCTGCTCAAGGGAACGGATTGCCTTCATCAGCGCCCCCTCAAAGTTCGTGCAGATGCTCATGACCTCGCCAGTTGCCTTCATCTGGGTGGTCAGCGTCCGCTTAGCCGTGATGAACTTGTCAAACGGCAGCCTTGGCATCTTCACGACACAGTAATCCAGCGTCGGCTCAAAGCTTGCATACGTCTTTCCGGTGATAGCATTCTTTATCTCATCCAGCGTGTATCCAAGCGCAATCTTTGCCGCGACCTTGGCAATCGGATAGCCCGTTGCCTTGGACGCAAGCGCTGAGGAGCGGCTCACACGGGGATTCACTTCTATCACGCAGTACTCAAAGCTTGTCGGATGCAGCGCGAACTGCACATTACATCCGCCTGTAATATTTAATTCCGAAATAATGTTCAACGCCGAGGTGCGCAGCATCTGGTATTCCTTGTCACTCAGTGTCTGCGAGGGCGCCACGACAATGCTGTCCCCGGTGTGCACGCCGACCGGGTCAATATTTTCCATGTTACATACCGTGATGCAGTTGCCCGCGCTGTCGCGCATCACTTCGTACTCAATTTCTTTCCATCCCGCGATGCAGCGCTCCACAAGCACCTGTCCCACACGGGAAAGACGCAGGCCGTTTTCAAGGATTTCCTCCAGCTCGAGCTGATTATGTGCAATGCCTCCGCCGCTGCCGCCAAGCGTATATGCCGGACGAAGCACCACCGGATAGCCGATTGTGTTGGTAAAAGCCACGCCGTCCGCAACATTCTCCACGACAAGGGAAGCCGCACAAGGCTCACCGATTTTTTCCATGGTATCCTTGAATTCCTGCCTGTCCTCGGCTTTTCTGATGGTTGCCGCCGTCGTGCCGAGGAGCTTTACATTGTGGGATGCCAGAAAGCCGCTCTCCTCAAGCTCCATGCCAAGGTTTAACCCTGCCTGTCCTCCCAGCGTCGGAAGGATGGAATCCGGCTTTTCCTTTTCAATAATCTGCTCCAGAACCTTTGCAGTCAGCGGTTCGATATAAACCTTATCCGCAATGTCCCTGTCCGTCATGATGGTCGCCGGATTGGAATTCACGAGGACGACTTCTATCCCCTCCTCTTTCAGGGAACGGCATGCCTGTGTGCCAGCATAGTCAAACTCGGCAGCCTGACCAATGACGATGGGTCCGGAACCAATCACCATTACCTTTTTTACATTTGGATTCTTCGGCATTACTTCGTCACCTCCATCATTTTGATAAACCGGTCAAACAGGTATCCGGAATCCTGTGGCCCGCAGCAGGCTTCCGGGTGGAACTGTACCGTGAAGATGTTTTTCCCTGTATAGTCCAGTCCTTCGTTTGTACCGTCATTGACATTGATAAAAGCGGGTGTCGCTATCGCGGGATCCAGATTGTCGGTATCAACCACATATCCATGATTTTGCGAAGTAATATACACCCTGCCGGTCGCAAGATCCTTGACCGGATGGTTGCCTCCCCTGTGTCCGTATTTCATCTTATGGGTATCTGCCCCTGCTGCCAGCGCCATCAGCTGGTGCCCGAGACAGATTGCAAAAATCGGTATGTCGGAATCATACAGCTTTCTGACCTCGGCGATAATCCCTGTACATTCCTTCGGGTCTCCCGGTCCGTTGGAAAGCATGATGCCGTCCGGTGCGGACGCAATAATTTCTGCCGCCGCCGTCACAGCCGGGTAAACTGTGACATCGCAGCCCCTTATTTTGAGGGAGTAGGCGATATTGTCCTTTGTACCGAAATCCAGAAGCGCCACTTTCTTTCCCGTTCCGTTCAGCGTTTTGACAAGCGATGGTTTTTTCTCCCTGATGCCTGCCTCGTAATCGGCTGCTGCAAATTTTGCGCTTCCTGATACCGCACCATTTTCCGAAAGACTTTTAGACCCTATTAATTCATATTTTTCCTTACAGGTGACTTTCTCAACCACTTTTCCTGTGGTATAGGCTTTTAATTTTGGCAGGATGTCATTGATGCTGTACGCTTCATTCGTTGTTATCATGCCGTTCATCGTACCTTTCTCGCGCAGTATCTTCGTAAGCGCCCTTGTGTCGATTGCGGCGATGCCTGGCACGTTATTCTCTTCTAAAAATTGCTGGATTGAGTAATCTGCTCTGAAATTGCTGAAATTCCTAGATAATTCCCTGACAATAAACCCGTCCGGCCAGGGTTTCTTAGACTCCATATCATCTTTACAAATACCATAGTTGCCTATCAGCGGGTACGTCATGCATACTGCCTGTCCCGCATAGGACGGGTCGGTGAGCACTTCAAGATACCCTGCCATGGAGGTATTAAAAACGATTTCGCTGATAACTTCCCTGTCGGCGCCGATATGAGTCCCCTCGAATACAGTGCCGTCTTCCAAAATTAAAAATGCCTTCATCTTATCACCTGTACTTCCTTTCGCATAATCGGTTTATTATATCACAAGACATTATTGCGTTCAAGAATTATTTACATCATCCCCTTCAGCTGGGCAAACAGGTCAAGGTCGCTCTGCGTAATCTTCATATTCGTGTTATATTCTTTGCCGTCCGGGCTGACTACTTTTACTTCGATAATCGTGCCGTCCGCAATTGCCTCACGTCCCACTGCCTGCATAAACGGCACAAACTTGGGATGATTTCTTGTAAACGTGTCCCATGCGCCCTTAAACTTCATAATTGCCGAAAAATCCATCATAACCTTCCATCTCCTTATCATCAAAAAATGTAACACCTGTGTGCAATCGGGCAGAGAAAATTTATCTTCCCTGCTCGTGCGCCGGGCGTCCGTCAGCTCTGCTGACATATTTCATTTGGACGCCCATG
>Ga0137306_100570_pt1 | contig 49023 bp, 37 predicted proteins | sample Inofroosms_March_FD_97187 | JGI IMG/M metagenome (GOLD analysis project Ga0137306, IMG submission 97187) | Mouse cecal microbial communities from Vienna, Austria - N-Acetylneuraminic and N-Acetylglucosamine D2O microcosms_March | ecosystem: Host-associated > Mammals > Digestive system > Large...
CACTTAAGATTTCCTCAGCTTCCTTTTCAATACCCTTAAGCTTCTGATCATATTCTTTTTTTACTGCTGAAGCTTCTTCTCTGTCCTTACGCGCTGTATCAATATCATTTTTGATACGCTCCTGCCTGTCTTTGAGCATCTTCTTTGCTGGATTAAACAACAGATAAGACATTAACGCAAACAGAAACAAAATGGCGCACGCAGCAATTATGGTATCTTGTATCAACTGGGGATTTAAGCCAAATAACTGTTCCAAGGCCGGGCCTCCTTTCCTATTTATTGCGCTGCTTTTTCGCGCATAAAGGTATACCCATAGGGTGTTTCCTATTTATTGCGCTGCTTTTTCGCGCATAAAGGTATACCCATAGGGTGTTTCCTATTTATTGCGCTGTTTTTTCGCGCATAAAGGTATACCCACAGGGATTCCTATAGGTTGTTTGTGTCCTTCGCCTTATTTTAATGGCTGTACGAACATTAAAAGGATTGCTACCAGCAAACCATACAAACCTGTGGTCTCAGCCACCGCCTGGCCCAAAAGCATGGTAGAAGTGATATCAGATTTTGCCCCTGGGTTTCTTCCTACTGCTGCCGCCGCATGTCCTGCCGCGATTCCCTGTCCAATACCAGGACCGATACCTGCGATAACTGCAAGACCTGCACCGATTGCTGAACAAGCTCTGATTAATTCTGCTCCTGTAATGTTATCCATAGAAATTTCCTCCTTACATTTACATAAATTTAAATTGAATTGCTAATTCCCATTGAAACGTCAATGACGTTGCTCTCAGTCTAAGACAAAACTCCCACTAAGACGTTTTTATATACCCGCCATTTAAAAGAGGAGTTTTCTCAGACAAGATAAAAAGTTCTAATCCTCTTCACCGATTGCATTGCTGATATATGTCATAGTCAACATACAGAACACATAGGTCTGGATGCATCCAGAAAAGATATCAAAATATGCATGCAGCGCGCCTGGCCAAAAATACGCAACTTTAGACAACAGCGCATAAATCAAAGCCATAATAATGGTTCCTGACAAGATATTTGCAAAAAGACGCAGTGACAAGGAAATCGGCACTGCAAACTCACTGATCAAGTTGATGGGAAACCAAATAGGCAGCCACGGCGGTAATGGGGAACACATATCTGTCCAGATTTCTTTGGGCGTCTGATATTTAAACTGATTAAAATGAATCAAAATAAAACTCAACAATGCCAGCGGCAGTGTCACCCCATAATCTGCTGTTGGCGGACGCAATCCAAACAAGCCAGAAATATTAGAAATCAAGATAAAAATAAATATGGTTCCAATATAATTGACGAATTTATCGCCGCTCTTGCCCATAACACCATGAACCATTTTATCCAACATCTCAACAATCAGCTCTACCACATTTTGAAAACCGCTGGGAATCTCAGACGCATGTTTCATGGCACGATTCGCCGCAATAGAAAATCCTATCAATACTAACATCACAATCAGCAGACACACATGCGTGGTAGTAATCCAAAAGGTATGCCCAAACAATTCATAGGAAAACAATCCATGCACCATGATATCAATATCTGAACTGGAAGACAGCAAAATCACATCCTGCACTCTCTCACCTCCTTACTGTATCATTTTTTATCACTTTGGATTACAAGTGATATTTTCATACTTTGTTTGTAGGCTTATCACCTCTTTTTATGATTCTTTTCTGCATCTGCAGAATAAATTTATGAAGAAAAGGCTGTAAATAAGCAGATGCCTTAAGCCCCATCAACCCCAAAAACATGACAAGCGGATTGCCAATCTCAAAATACCAGGCACCGACAAAAACACCGACAACCACCAGATACCGCAAAACGGACCAAAGTCCAGTCCTCACCGCTGTGCCTCTGGAAGCCATTACATCAACTGCATCTAAAATCACGACAGCCATATTGATGGCCATTCCCAGTGCCAGCCCAATTCCAATCCACAACCCTATCGTATATTGCAGCTTATCAGACATAAACCAGACGCCGCCAAACTGCAATACTATCCCATATAGTACAATCCCTGCCAGAAGCTCTGGCAGCGCTGCATTAATCCTTCTTAGCATGGCCATTGCTCCTTTCCTGCTTCTTGTACTGTTCTCTGTGTACAACGGGACTTCTTGAAGATGTGGAATCTGCCGTGTAAATCCGCTTTGCCATAATAAATACATTGCGAAATCCTGCCAAGGCGCCTACCAGAAACAGGGGAATGGTAATCCATTCAACAGCAAATTTTCTGCCAATATAGACCCCCGCGATTGTACACAAAAAAATAGGCACCAACATGTTAATCCCAAACTGCGTAATCAATACCAGAGAACGGTATACGCTCTTGTCATATTTCACATGCGGCACCTCCCAAATATTGTTTCCTCTGAAACCAAAGTATGATTCCCATCTGGACATATTATATCTATTTTTTGTAGAAATGTCCATTCATTCCTTAACTTTTTTTAATTTCTTAAGATTTTATGAAGCTCTTGTTCTATTTTTCTTCTTTATTGTATACTTATAGGCGAAACTGGAACAAACGAACTACAAGGAGTGATTTACTTATGAAGAAACTACCATTTATCGCAACTCTAATCTGTGCCTTTGCACTGCTATGCTGCTGCGGATTTCTGGGCTTTCAATATCAAAACCTAGATAAAAACTGCCAAACACTTCAAACACAAGCTTCCCAGTTAAAAAAAGATAACTCCGCGCTGAATGCAAAACTTTCAGACAGCACAACTAAACTGGAAGAGACAGAAAATTATCTGGAAGGGCAAAAGCAGTATATATCTGAATTGTCAGAACAGATTCGTTCCATCACACAAAATACCGCTTCCCAAAACACGGACGCTGAGGAAGAGGACCCATATGTCACAGATGAAGATGGTGCTGACACAGATCCCTATCCAACACTCTACGCTGCCGACACAGAACCTCAAAATGCCACTGGTGAAAAAATCGCCTATCTTACTTTTGATGACGGTCCCTCCAAGCTGACCCCTCAAGTTTTGGATCTGCTAGATCAATACAATGCCAAAGCAACCTTTTTCGTTGTATGTAAAAACAATGAAGATTATGCGGAATATCTATCACAAATTGTGGAACGGGGACATACGCTTGCACTTCACTCTTACAGCCACGACTATCATCAAATTTATGCCTCGAAAGATGCCTTCCTGGAAGATTATCAGAAAGTCTATGACTGGGTGGTAGAACAAACCGGATACACCCCTTCTCTCTTCCGCTTCCCTGGGGGCAGCAACAGTCCCTCCTCCTATGTGGCAAAAGAGATCATTGAGGAAATGGAACGGCGTGGCTTTACATATTTTGACTGGAATGTCAGCTCTGGTGATGGCAGCAGTCTTACTACCACAGAAAACATTATTGACAATATATGTGACACGATTGGAAATATACCAACACCTGTGGTATTGATGCACGACGGCAGCGGCCGGAACGCTACGCTGGCCGCCCTGCCTACCGTACTGAAAAATCTGTCAGAAGCCGGATATGAGTTCCGTTCCCTGGATAAAACCGTGCCGCCTGTAAAATATCGTTAAAACAACCTATGACAAAATCTTATTCAAGGTTTCAAACAGTACCTCAATATCAATCGGCTTAGCCAAATGGCCATTCATTCCACACTTTAATGCCTCTTGTTTATCTTCCTCAAAAGCATTGGCCGTCATAGCCAGAATTGGTATCGACGCCAGCTCCTTATTTTCAAGTTTACGGATCGTCCTGGTTGCCTGATAACCATCCATCTCAGGCATCTGGACATCCATAAGCACTAACTGATAATAACCAGGCTTAGATTTCTTAAGCATCTCCACCGCAATCTGTCCGTTTCCGGCAATCTCTGTGCAAAATCCTGCATCTCCCAAAATTGCCGCGGCAATTTCTTGATTTAATTCATTATCCTCCGCCAACAAAATACGTCCTGTATGGTGCTTCACCAACTCTCTGGTTTCCTTTTCTTCTTGTTCTCCCTTATCAATAATCGAATGCAGACAGCTTCTCAATTCGGATAAAAATAATGGTTTGCTGCAAAATGCCGTCACCCCTGCCTCTTTTGCCTCATCCTCAATGTCAGACCAATCATATGCCGTCAAAACAATAATTGGCACATCCTCCCCTGTCTCTTTGCGGATCCGGCGTGTAACCTCAATCCCATTCATATCCGGCAAAAGCCAGTCTACAATATATACATAATAATGATCTCCCCGCGTCACGGCCTGGCGTGTCCGCAATACGGCTTCCTTTCCCGACAACGTCCACTCCGCACGCATCCCAATCTGCCCTAGCATATAAGATACACTGTCGCAAGTATTAAAATCATCATCCACAACCAGCGCTCTGCAATTCTTTAACCTTGGGATATCCTGTGGCTCCTTCGATCCTGAATGAATACGGAAAGTGAAGGACACAATCACTTCTGTCCCTACATCCTGTTCACTCTTAACCTCAATTGTACCATTCATCATATCGACGATATTTTTGGTAATTGCCATTCCCAGGCCTGTTCCTTGAATTCCACTGATCGTACTATTCTTTTCCCGCTCAAATGGCTCAAAGATATGTGATACAAATTCTTCACTCATGCCAATTCCGGTATCTTTAATCGTAAATTCATAATGCGCATAACCTTCTGGCGCTCCAGCTTTCTCCGTAATCCGCAAGCTGACAATACCGCCTGCACCTGTATACTTCACCGCATTGCTGAGTAGATTTAAAAGTACCTGATTTAAACGCAGCTTATCACAATATATTTCTTCATCTAAGACGTCCACTGCGTCAATATACAATTCTATCTGTTTCGCATGTACATCCGCCTGTAAAATATTGCGAAGTCCATGCAGGATATCTGGCAATTGGCAAGGCTTCTCATCTAAATGCATTCTGCCGCTCTCTATACGGCTCATATCCAAAACATCATTGATCAAACTGAGCAAATGATTTCCTGAAGTCATAATCTTCTTCAAATATTCCTCTACCTGATCTTTCTGATCAATATGTGCCGTTGCCAAAGCAGTAAAACCGACAATCGCATTCATCGGTGTGCGGATGTCATGTGACATATTCGAGAGAAATACACTTTTTGCCTTGCTTGCCCGATTTGCCTGCTGCAAAGCATTCTCCAACAAAGTTTTCTTCTCCATTTCTCTGCGGGTTTCACCATCTACACTGCGAAAGCCCAACACAATACCGAAATTTTCTCCCTCTGTTCCAGCACGCACAGCTTTCATTTGATAATAAATAATCTCATTACCTTTGCCCATCATACGATAATTTACATAATACTGTTTTTGTCTTTCTAATTCTATTTTCAGCTTATCTATCGAAGATGCCTGCAGCAGCATTTTCCGGTCATCCTGATATACAAACTCCTGTATGTAATACTCCATACTCTCTGTATAGGAAATGTCTCCATTAAAAATAGTGGAAAATGCACCTCCCTCGTGCTCTCTATTCTGAATTGGAACTCCAATCCCTGTATCTAGGTCAAAGAAGCAAACCAAGTTATAATCAATACTTAACGCCTGTACTAGCTCTTTATGCCGTCTCTCATTCCTTTTTTCTTGTAACTTTTGGGCTGTGCAGTCTAAAAGAAAGCGCTGATAAAATAATTCTCCATTCTCTTTTAAGAGCTTAATATTACCCATAACATGCAGCACTTCCCCATCTTTATGCTGCACACGATACTCCACATTGACATTGTCTCCCTCTTGTTCAAGCGTCATGATACTTTCCCGAAGTTTCGGTTTATCTTCCTCCACAACAGATTCGGCAACCATGTCAAACCCCTCAGACATCAACTCATCTTGAGACTCATATCCCATGATTTTAAGAGCTGCCCTATTTATACTTAAAACTTTTGAACCATCCACAGTATGGCGAATCACTCCACAATCAATGGTTTTAAAAATGGTCTCTAAGGACTGATTTTTTTTGACAATTTCCTGTTCATAGGCACGTTCCTGTGTCACATCAATTGCTATCCCCACAGTCCCCATCACACTGCCGCTTAAATCATACAATGGAGATTTGTAAGTCTCAAGAATACGGATACCGCCGCCTGTTTGAATAATCTCTTCTGAGACAAAGGTTCTTTTCTTCTCCATCACCTCACGCTCTGATTCAATACAGGCTGGATCATCGTGTTCAACATCCCAGATATAAGCATGACCGCGCCCTTCTACCTGCTCCTTGGTTTTATTTACAGTTCTACAAAAACTATCATTTACTTTCTTATGAATACCATTTTTATCTTTATACCAGATAAGATTGGGGCTATTATTAATTGCAGCCTCAAGATAATGACTGGTCTGCCAAAAATCTTTGCTCATCTTAAAATTCTGCTGCCATCGTAAGAATCGAAAACGAATTTCTTGATCTGACATAGGATAAACCCATATATCATTAATCTTGGGTAAATCATCTTCCAAAAGCGCTATTTGGCTTTGATCTGCAAGCAGAATCAATTGAGCTTCCTTGCTCTTGCCTGTGATCAATGCACGCACACCTTGCTTCACATCCATATCCTGTAAGTCAGCAACAATAACATCTGCCTTTGCAGTCAATGCCCCCTCTGGTCTTTTGCTCTCCAAAAACTCATGGCTGAAATGTTCCAATGCTGGCATTTCTTTTATCATTTCAAATACTCTACATGGCTGTCCCATAAAATAAAAATGAATATGGCAATGGTACATACTTGTCTCCTCCTTAATGCTTTGTAACTGTTTCACTCATCAATTCGTAAAACAGATGGACACTATTGTTCCATCTGTCTTCCCAGAAATCCGGCGGCCACCTTCGCCAGTTTACTTTCTGTCTCCCCAACTTCGCCGTTTTCATCCCGATTATACATCACCACAGAACCGATTGCATCTCCCTCACAGATAATAGTAGACACAACTTGAGATTGAAATTCACCAGAATCATCTAGTGTAATTCTTACAAATCCTTTGTCATCTTTACGGGCGCAAAAAGTTTCCCGATCAGTAATCACATGCTCAAGTTGTTTGCTGATCGGTTTCCCATCAAATTCTTTTTTACCAGCGCCTGCCGCGGCAATTACATGATCGCGGTCTGTTATACATACCAGGCATCCACTGGTCTGTGCAAGGCTCTCCGCATACAATCCCGCAAACTGTCCTAACTCCCCAATCGGAGAATATTTCTTCAGAATAATTTCCCCCTCGCGGTCAGTAAAAATTTCCAGCGGATCTCCTTCCCTGATTCGCAGTGTACGGCGAATCTCTTTTGGCACAACTACTCTCCCCAAATCATCTATTCTTCGAACAATTCCTGTTGCTTTCATAAAAAATCCTCCATTTACAAATATCTTATCGCTTTTATGATACTATTATCTGTAAATGGAGACATTTTATACCTTAAATTTGTAACTATTCAGAACTCCCTAAAAATGGGAAATTAGGCTCTTCAAATTTATTTAAAATAGTTACTGAATCTCTAGCCAAATCTACACCTTAATTTTATGTTAAGTATCCACCAAAAACTAACTTTTATTCAAATAAAGATACCAGTGAAGAGATTCGTTCTGTAATTTGCGCCACAGATTTTTCAATTTCGTTATAAATAACTGCTGATTGCGAAGAGAGCTCCTGCATACTCTTCGCCACTACTGCAAAGCCAGCGCCTGCCTCTCCACTCCTTGCAGCCTCAATACTGGCATTCAATGACAAGATATTCTGTTTTTTGGCAATCGCTTTTAAATGACTGGTATTGTCATTGATTGTCTGAATCAGCTCATTGGATTCTTCCACTCCATGCTGCACACCACTCAATCTGCCTGCATTAGTATTTTTAAAATATTCTAGATTTACAAGCTGATTCACAATCACACCCAACAAATTTGCAGACGCCCGGATTTTTTTCTCTGTGCTCACTGGAACCTTGCGCAGCGCCTGAAGATATTGTTCTGGATCAATGCCAAGCTCCTGGGCTATTCTACAAAATTTATCTTCATCCGGCGGCCTTGGCACCCCCTGCCCGCCAATAATAGCGCCTACCTTTTCTCCACTAACCACAATATCAACCGAAAAATCCATCAATCCCGCATGGCAAAAATAAGTGCCTGTACATTCATTGTCGCATTTCACACAGCGGCGCAATCCTTCCTGAGAACCTCTCGTATATTTCATACAGAAATCTGTAAAATTACTACCCTTTGTGAGATAATTACCATCCATCCCCACTGCAATCGCTGCCAACCCTGTGGCATTGGAGAAATCATCCTGAATCTTCTGCAATTTTGATAAATCCATAAAGTCTTTTAATTCCATTGTTCACCTCTTCCTTTCTGTCATCCTCGCTAGGTTTTATCTTCCCTATTGATTTCCCCATACTGCCTTACCTGTTAAAGTACTTTCTCGATCTCCTCAATGACAATCTTAAGCGCCTTAATCCTTGCATATTTTTTATCATTAGATTCCAAGACATGCCAAGGGGCATAAGAGGTATTGGTCTTTTTCATCATCTCATTAACGGCATCCTCATACAGCTCCCACTTCTCGCGATTGCGCCAGTCCTCATCGGTAATTTTCCACTGCTTTTCCGGGGTATTCTGTCTATCTGTAAAACGTTCCAATTGTACATCTTTGTCAATCTGTACCCAGAATTTAATAATCACTGCCCCCCAATCAGACAATTCTTTTTCAAATTCATTGATCTCATTATAAGCACGTTTCCAGTCATTTTCACTGCAAAAACCTTCCAATCGTTCTACCATCACCCTGCCATACCAGGTTCGGTCAAAGACAGCCACATGTCCGGTCTTAGGAAGCCGATTCCAAAAACGCCACAAATAATGTCTTGCCTTCTCATGTGGTTCTGGACTGGCAATGGGATGTACCTCATACCCTCTTGGATCTAACGCTCCGGTAATCCGCTTAATATTACCGCCTTTGCCTGCTGCATCCCAGCCTTCATAAGCAATAATTACAGGGATCTTTTTACGATACAGTTCATTATGTAGTCCACGAAGCTTATCTTGCAGCACTTTAAGCTCTTCCTTATATATTTCATCTGTCAAAGTCTTATCTAATGGAATCTCTGAAAGCTTGGGAATCTTTTCCAATGGAAATACATTCTGTAAAAGCGGCACTGCCATAGCGCTGTTCTGCAAAGCTGTCTCAATGCCGCTGACTAACGTTTCCGCAACTTGCAGAAGCGCCCATTTGCGGCTATGTGCATCTATAATATACCAGGGCGAAGTGGAAGCATTGGTATCACTCAAATATTGGTCATAAACCTTTAAACATTTATCATAATGCTCATTCTGCCAGACATCATTGTTGCTCACCCTCCAGCTTGTACTCTGTTCCTTTTCCAAAGCTTTGATACGGCTCTTCTGTTCTTTCTGGCTGATATGAAAGAAGAATTTCATTACCAGATAACCATTGTCTGTCAATTGACGCTCAAACCGTTTTACACTGTCAATCCTTTTTTTATATTCTTTGTCCTTCATAGCATTGTGCAGACATCCTCTTGTCACCTCGTCCATCCAGCCAGAATCCAGGAAACAAAATTTGCCTGCTTGGGGAATTTTTACAAAATACCGATATAAAAATGGCTTGCGCATCTCCTCCTCTGTCGGTGTGTCCATTGTGGCAACTTTGAAAAATCTAGGATCAATATTTAGAATTAATTTCCCCAATATGCTTCCCTTGCCTGCCGTTCCCCATCCTTCAAACAATACCAGTACCGGAAGCTTACGTTCCTTGACTTCCATCTGCAGTGTTTTTAACTTCAGCCGCGCTGCCTCCAACCGTTCTTCCAGTTCCTCTGCCCCCGGTTTCTCCGGTTTGTTCCAATTCTTAAGCATACCTTCTCCTCCTTTTTGTTTGTATACTCACGGCCGATGAAATCTACCATAAGTATCGCGCCATACTCAATAACGCACAGAAAAACCTCCTTCTTCTTGATCAGGCTCCATGCGTTCCCTTGTTATCCAGTCTATGCGAATATATGCATCCTGATTCAACTGTTGGACAATCTGGTCTAATGCCTCTTCTCTGCCCTGAAGCTGTGCTTCCACAGAACCATCAGCATTATTTTTGATCCATCCTGTCACTTTATAGTGATGTGTCAGTCTGCTTACTTTATAGCGAAAACCCACGCCCTGCACTCTTCCGGTAAATACAAAATGTTCTCGTATTATCTCCATTATCCTATCAATTTCTCCCATTCCTCAGGTTTAAACCCTGGAAATACGCCCTGCTTGGTCACTAGTACAGGACGCTTGACCAGCATCCCATCGGTTGCCAGCAAATCATATTTTTCTTCCAATGACAGTTCCGGCAGACGGTCTTTGAGTGTCATCTCCTTATACAACATTCCGCTGGTATTAAAAAAACGCTTGATATCCAGACCGCTTCTCTGATGCCAGTCCCTTAATTCCTCACTGGTTGGACGTTCCTCTTTGATATCACGCCCTGTAAATTCCACTTGATGCTCTTGCAGCCATTTTTTTGCTTTTTGGCAAGTCGAGCATTTTGGATATTCCACAAACAACGCCTCCATATCCCTTCCTCCCAAACCTTATTGTCTTTTTGATATTTTAACATATCCTCTGAAACATTGCAATTTATTACCACGGAAAAAGGCCGTTGCTTTGGACACTTTTTGTAAGTTTCCCTTTCATAAGCAAATGGCCTGATAGGCATGATAAGGACAACAGATTATTTGATGAGCGCTTTACTACTAAAAAAATGCTGCGAAAATTAGCTCGCAGCATTTCTTTTTATCCTGTTAATCAATGAATCATCTCTTTTCTGTTTATGTTTCAATATTAAACGCAGGAAAATACCTCCTGCTATCAACAACAATTCTCCAAACAGTCCACAGATTATGGTTTTAGAAAAATGACGGATCCAGCTATAATCCAAGACCGATTTTGGCATCTTTAACAATAGTCTGCCCTGTTCCAACTTCTGTTCCCACAATGCAGTCCAAAAATAGAATTGAGACCATTTCGTGGGAATATAATCATCTGGAATTTGCACCCATTTTTTTAGAAAAAACCATGCCATGCCTGCCAAAATTAGAACCAAGCCAGCGACCGCTATCTTTCCTAGTATTTTCTCTTGACTGCGATATTGATGACAGAGATAGAGCAAAAACATAAGACAGACTGAAATTGGAACTAGCAGTACACATCCTCCGGCCAGCCCGCGCAATAATTCTATATCCAACAGGTCCACTACAAAACCATATTGATTGATCCATGCTTCTTGCAGCGCTTGAATTGTCCAATCTCTAGGAGGATGAACTGTAAGCCGGTCTAACTGACATTCGTCTGTCTCCAACGTTTCAAAATGGTCTGCCTGTTCTCCCTCGTTCTTGCTCTTTTCTTGTCTGCTAATCTGAAACGCCGCAATTTTCTCCGTGCCAGGAATTACTTTTCTTATGGTGTAGTTCTTTCCATTATATGTGATTTCCTTGCCAACTACATTGCTGCTTCCAAATAACTGCCAGGCGCTCTCCTGATCTATGAGACATCCCTCGAGATCCTCTCTTCCTGGCACACGGCAGTCCTCAAACAACAATTCTGGATTCCCACACATCATAATCACATTTGCCAGAATGTTCCGGGACAGATTGTCATTGCTAAGAATCGCGCGTTCTCTCTGTCCCCAAATACAAAAATCTGTGATTTGTTCGTTATTCTCTTCTTTTGACGCTTCTCGCTCCTGACTGCTCTCAACAATCTTTACCGCCTCACTGCCGGAAATGGGCTGTTCCAAATAAAATCTTACTTGATTTTTCTCCAAAATCATACTGCCCCAGGATGCCGCCGACAGATAGAAAAAGATTCCTGCCAGTCCCAACATTCCGGCAGCGGCCAGATATTTTAGATATTTTTTCATCCTTACATCTTCCTAACTCTGCTTCCATCCTCAATTACGCGGCTGGAACTGCTGATAATTTCCTGATCCCCTGTCAACATACCTTCTGCCAGGGCAGCACTTGTACTGTTCTTGTCTGCAACCTCAACCTCATAGCGTTTTGCCACCAGCTCTGTTCCCATCACTCCCTCCTCTTCCTGAACAATAAATACATAGTATACATTCTGTTCTTCATGAAGCGCCTGTATTGGAAGTACTGTGCTGTAATTTTTTGATTTTTGGACAATTTCAATTTCTGCTGATGTTCCTGCTTCCAACACACCTTCCGGCAATTCAATGGAAACATCCAGCAATGTGTTGTCCTGTTCATTCTCTGACACATTAGATACTGTGTAATCTGTAATTTTTCCCTTGCTTCCAGACGCTGAAATGTTAACAGGACTTCCTTTGCTGACATATTTCTCATGTGACTTATCAACAGTTGCCACCAAGCGGCTTCCTTCTGAAGTATCAGCAAGCCGGATCGCTGTGCCATTTGTAGTAAAATCTCCTGTGGTGATGGCGATCTGTGTCACCATGCCCCGCACAGGCGCTGTAATCTTTCCCTCTGCCTCTTTGAGCGCCAACAATTTATTGAGTGTCAACTCTTGCTGCTGCCTGCTGATTTCACCCTGTCTGGCCGTACTGTCGGTAGCTGGCTGCATGGAGGCATCTTCCAGAGCTCTGGCCGCAGATTTCACACTCTCTGTCCTCGCAGAAACCGCTGTCTCATAAGCAGTTCTGGCCTCTGCCACAGCCTGTTCTAATGCAGCCTTCTGTGTCTCCCATTCGGCCTGCGGATCTGTTCCTGTCTCACTGTTTGGCTCTGACTGCGGATCTGTCGCCTTGGGCTGTTCCTCTCTCTTGCCTGTTTGTTCTGACGCCTTGGGCTGCTCTTCTTCCTTGCCTGTTTGTTCTGACTCCTTGGGCTGTTCCTCTTTCTTATTCATTTGCTCTGACCGTGGATTTGTCTTCCCTGACTGCGATTCTTTTTTGTCTGTTTCCTCTGACTGTGGCTTGCCGTCCGCTCCTGCCTCATTATTGTTTTCCACCTGGCCTTCCTGCTCTGACTGCGGTTTTTGATTATCACCTGTCTGGCCAGGCTCCTCTGGATTATTCACTGGCGATGGTGCAGGCGTGGGAGTGGGCGGGCCAGCCGCCAGGAAGGTCTGCAGCTCTGCCTCAGCCTGATCCCAGACAGCTTTCGCATCAGCCACCGCAGAATTTCCTTCTGAGATTGCCTGATTATAATCCTCAGCCGCGCGATTTTTGGCATTGGCGCGATTCTGTTCTTCCGCACTGCGTGCACTCTGGGCATCTTGATTTTGCAGCTTCATCTTCTCTAACTCCTGCTGCGCGGCCAAAATCTGTTCCTCCAAATCTTCCATTTCCACCAGAAAAAGTGTATCTCCTTTTTCAACGGATTGACCTTCCTGCACACAGATCTCTTTGACACGCTGTCCGTTTTCCGTATAGACTGCAATCTCCTTCCCCGCCTCTACCTTACCGCTTCCCCTTACTTTATGTTCAATAGTCCCCGCGGAAATCCTCACTGTCTCCACTTTCGCCATTGATGCGCCGCTTACCGCCCTTGACAATATGGTAAATACAAGCATTACAGCCAGAAAACCGCCGAATATTCCAAATATCTTCTTTCTATCCATTCGTCTGTTCCTTTCGCAATTATTTGTATACTAAACGCCAGATAAATCTGCCGTGAGTATAATTTCATAACTATTCATCCCATGTAAGACTGGCATGAGATTCTGAATAGTTACATAATTTCTTCCTATTCCTTTACTGCACCCGCCATAATTCCCTTTTCCAGATAGTCTTGGCCTCCCAAAAATACCAACAGCGCTGGAAGAAATGTCACCACCGAGGCGGCAAAGGCCATGCCTGATTTGCTGACATTCGTGATATCTGGAAGAAAAATAGACAAGGGAAATAAACTTTTATCCTTTAAAAATGTCAACGGCTGTTCAATCAGGCTCCAATATTCCAAAAAGCTCAACACCAGGGAGGCAATAATTCCAGAGGAACCAATCGGCAGGGCGATATACCTAAATAACTGCCACTCCCTGGCACCATCCAGCTTAGCCGATTCAATCAGGCTATCGGGAATCTCCGTAAAAAAACGATGTACAATAAATACTGGAAATGTAGAAAATACCCCTGGGAGAATGATTCCCCACAGATTATCTGTCAGCTTCAATTGATCTAAGACCAGATAATCCGAAAGCATCAACACCTGGAATGGAAGCAGCATCAATATCATATAGAGAAGAAATAAACCTTTTTTTCCTGGAAACTTATATTTTGCAAATCCCCAGGCCGCCATTGTTCCCACGATCAATTGTCCGATCAGGACGCCAAATGTAATCTTAATTGAATTCCAGAACATCACAAAAAATGCTGGAGAATCCAAAAAAATTTCCACAAAATGACTTAAGGTTGGATAACGAGGCAGCAAGGGCATATTGACATAGCCTTCCTCGCCAGAAATCACTGCCCCAAGATAAATGCCCAACTCATCATCCCCCATGATAGATCCGGCAATCAAAAATATCACTGGAAAGAGAGCCGCCACCGCCAGCACTGCCAGCAATCCCCAGAGCAGTTTCTGCCCAATCTTTACCTTCCCTATAAATAGGATTCCTTTCACTTTTTATCCTCCGCTCTATATTACTCTGACGGTTAAATATCAACGTTTAACCGCAGAAATAATATTATACATGGTCTTTATTATCCAGTGCTCTCTGGAAAAGCACAATGAACACCAGCAGCACTGCACTCTCCATAACTGCTGCCGCTGCCATCTTATCAAAAGAAAAGTCTCGAAACCAATTATTAAACAGATTTTGTATCATATAAATACTCTCATGTGGATAATCACCGGCAACTAAATAGGACTCCCGAAAGGACTTAAAGGAATTTAGAAAAGACAGCACCGTGATAATATAGAGAGAAGACTTTAAGTTGGGGAGTGTTATCTTTAGAAAACACTGCCATTCGGAAGCCCCATCCACCCTCGCTGCCTCATAAATATTTTCTGAAATACCTGAAAGCCCTGCCATCCACAGGACAATATCATATCCAAGATTCTTCCAGATATAGGTTCCCACCAAGACCCAAAAAGCACTGTTATTGTTCATCCAATCCGTTCCGCTGATCTCCAGATGACTGAGCCAGTCATTGAGCATTCCCTGAGAATGAAACAACAGCCTCCACATCAAGGCTACCGAAACGGCTGGCAGTGCCATTGGCATCAAAAAAGCGCTCTTGATCATACCGCCGTATTTGCTCTTTTGCAGCACCACCGCACATACAAGCGCGATCAATATCAGTGCGGGAATACAGATAAACGTAAAACGTATTGTATTTTTTACAGCTAACTGAAACGCCATATTGTCAAGTACTGTCCGATAATTGTCAATCCCCATAAAACGGTTGTCTACCGCTCCTAAAAAGGAGCGGCGAACAACATCCGCATAGGGCAGAAGATAAAACACCAGCACCCCCGCAAAGCTTGGCAGGAGCCACAAGATTCCGCGCAGATTTTTTTTGTTATTCCGCAAGGTAAATTTTAACTTTCTGCATAATTTCATTGACTGCCTCCTCAGGGCTCTGTTCCCCTTTGAGCACTTTGGTTCCCTGCTCTGTCACAGCCTCCTTGATCACATCATCCTGCAGCGCCGGAGTGGTCAAGGATTCTACCAACTCAGTAAATTTTTTAATCTCTTCCTGGGGCGTCGGTGACATTTCATACGTAATTACTTCATCCTCAGCCAAACCTGCGCCGGAAACTCCCATCATAGAGTCCTTTCCTTCATACTGATGTCCGTCAATCACACTTAAGAATGCTTCTCTTTGCACTGGGAATCCTCCTGACTGAGAAATGATCTGTGCATCTTTGGCAAACATATATTTGACAAACTGCTGTGCTGTCTCCGTCTGATTGCTCTTGCTGCTGATCCCCATAATCACCGCTGGCACAAACACGTTTTTCGCCTGTCCTGGCATCAGGCCATAAGTCCCATTCTCCAATCCTTCTAATACTGCCTTCGTCATTCCATAATCCATTTTATTAGACAATCCAATATTTACATTCCAAACTCCGCCTGCCAGTTCCAATTCACCCCATACCAGAGTCTCTATTCTTTTTTCATCTACTACTTCTGGTCTGTTGGTTGTTTCAGAGGTAAACACCTTTGCCTTTGCATCAGCAACACTGCTGTCATATGCTCCATAGGCATTTTTAAGCTTTGTCAGGAAATCTGTCATTTTTGCCTGATCTAAGGTGCCATCATCTTTTTTCCATGCCGCACCGCAGCTATACCAGAATTTCCCGACCAATGTCTGCGGATCCATATTTTTAAACACATCTTTGCGCGCGGTAAAGGTATCAAAGTCCTCTCCCGGGTTATAGAAATCGCTCCCCCCCTGAGCCATAGGAATCATAAATCTTGCCGGAATCGCACACAGACCTTTTTCTCCTTTATAAGTACCTAGAATATTGGAAAAATAATTGTCCTCATCCTCTGCCACCACAGATGACAGGTCCTGTAAGATTCCTTTTTCGATATAAGTGTCCACAGGCATTCCGTCAAGCACCAATACATCCGGCCCTTTCCCTGCCATAATCTCTGTGGTCAAGGTCTTAAGGGCATCCGATACGGTCATCGCATTTTCATCTGTCAGCCCCACCTGATAATTCACATAGACGTCTGTATTCTTCTTCTGGTAACTGCTAATCGCCTGGCCAATCTCCTTGTTTTCATAGAGAGAATATATTTTCAGTTCTTTTTCTGGTTTTGCCGGTATATCGGCAGAATATGTGTATTTTAACAGCGAAATACCCAGGCCTGATACCGCATAGGGATCGTTTGCCGCCACCAAAAGATTTTGTTCATCCATCATGGTCAGAGCGATTGGATAGAAAGCTGGCGCTCCTAAGGAATTCATTCCCCCATCAATCAACTGCTCTGTGATACTGCCGCCAAATTTATAATAATACAGTCCACTGCTGTTGAGATAGTATAAGCTCTCTCCGGCATCTGTACTATCAACTGCATGAATCAATCCATTTTCGCCAACACTGCTCTGCAGCGCCTCCTCCGTAGCTTGAACTTCCCCAGTCTGAGTATCATATATGGATAACCCTGCCCCACTCTGAACAACCATTTTGCTGCCTACAATAAACATTTCCGGTCCTTCTTGCAGTTCATAGGTATATTTCACACTTCCATCTGATAGATTAACCTGATAGATCGTGTCATTAACATCCCCCACCAACACCTGGTCATTGTCTAAAAACTGAAGCTTACAGATCAGATTTCTATATTTATCATCTGATGATGGAAGTTCAAAGGCCACCTTGCTTGCATTTCCCTCTTTACTTAACAGATATAGTACAGTCTTAATATTATCATCATCTTCAAACTCATTAAAGGCACACACTGCCTGCCCCTCAGAAGACAGTGCAGCATAATCCACATAACCATCTCCCTCCTGGATCTCATCTGGAAAATCATAGGCTTTTTCCCAATTTGCCCCTCCATCCTTCGAATCCCAAACTTCCATATGTTCATTATCTGCATTGCTGACGATCACTCGTATGGCTCCATCGCTCTGTTTTTTCATATCATAAACATTGCCAAGCGTCACTGGAAATTCTATATCTGTCTCCATAAAACGCCCCATCACAGGTTCTCCACTCTGCTGTGTACTGCTGCCTTCCTCTGTGCCGCCATCTCTATTAGGGCTGTCTGTCTCTGTTTTCCCTTTGCCGCTGCATCCGGCCATTGTTGCCATCAGCAATACTGCTGATAAAATGATTCCCACAGCCCGCCTTAATCTTCTATACCTCATACTTTTTACCTCCTTGATCATATTCTAATTGGAAATCTGAGATTAGAATATCACAATAATCTCTAATCATCCTCTAAAGACAATATAATTTTTTAGAGATAAATTAGAGATAGTATGTTATACTACACCTATTATGAATGAACCATTACAGAGAAAGGCGGTATGCTCCATGCGAATACTAATTATTGAAGACGATAAATCTCTCGCGGAAACCCTCCGCTTCCAACTGGAACGCCATCAATTTGAGGCAGATGTGTGCCATGATGGAGAAGAAGGACTTCACTTCATTGAACAACAGGCGCACGACCTGATTTTGCTTGATCGGATGCTCCCAACTTTAGACGGAATTTCAGTCTTAAAGATTACCCGTGAGAAAAATATTTCTACACCGATTATCTTTGTCACCGCTCTGGGCGCTTTGAACGATAAAATTACCGGCCTTGACTGCGGCGCAGATGATTATCTGGTAAAGCCTTTTGATTTTGAGGAATTACTTGCAAGAATACGCTGTATCTTAAGACGTCCTCCCAAATGGGAAGGACAAAAACCATTAGAATTTAAAGATATCTCTTATGATATAGAACAAAAAAAGCTGTACTGCGGCAATCTTTCCTGTTCCCTCTCCGCCAGAGAAGGGGCGCTGCTGGAATTTTTTCTGCGCAATCCAGGACAAACCATTCCCCGTGCTTCGCTTCTGGCTAAAGTCTGGGGGCCAGACACTGAGGTTGAGGATGGCAATCTGGACAATTATATTTACTTCCTGCGCCGACGCCTGAAAAGTGTCAAAAGTTCCGTGCAGTTAAAAACCATCCGCGGCATTGGCTATCAACTGGAGGAAGCTCATGTTTAAAAAACTTCATATTCGTCTTACCATTTTCTGTACCTTTATCTGCAGTATAATTCTAATCTTGATGTCTCTGATCTGCCTCCCTTTCTTAGAAAAGGAATCCAGGGAAAGCCATTTTTCTGATTTTCAGAGCAATAGTAATATGCTGATTCGTTATCTGGAGAGTCAAACTGTGATCTCCCGCAGTTGGCTGGTGCAATTCTATACAGACACGCAATTAGAGATAGATATCCGCGACAATGGCTCGAAACTGGTACTGCAAAATCTGCTGCCAGTGTCCGTGGATGAAGACACTTTTACACAGGCACGCCAAAAAGCACAAGAAGACTTTCAGATCACAGAGGATACATTTTCTGCAAACTCTGTATTCTCCTTACATGCCGAATATGAATTTTCTAAGGATGGACAAAATTACTATGCTTCCACTGCCCTGATTCCCAAAAACAATGGTATCCTCAATGTGGCAGTGGTCCTTCCTCTAAAAAACTTGGAGCAAGGCATCCGGCAGCGTCGTCTGTTGTTTGCCAGCGCAAATATATTTGGCATCCTTCTGCTGGGAATTTTCTTCTGGCTGTTTACCTGGCACATGATCAAGCCTCTGATCATCAGCCACCAAAAACAGACGGAATTTATCGCTTCTGCCTCCCATGAACTGCGCTCACCGCTGACAGTAATGCTCTCAAGCCTATCTGCCATGAAACATGCTGCTCCAGAGGAAGCGGAGCACTTTTCTGAGATGATAACCTTAGAAGGAAAGCGCATGAGCCGCCTGATTAATGATATGCTGACACTCTCTGGCACTGACAGCTCTCATTTTACCATTCAAAAAACCGATGTGGAGCTTGATACGCTGCTGTTATCTGCCTATGAAAAATTTGAATCTCTGGCAAGGGAAAAAGAAATCTCGCTGCATATCAGCCTGCCAGATGCACTGATTCCGCCCTGCCCCTGTGATCAGGGACGAATGGAACAAGTATTATCTATTCTGATTGACAATGCACTCAGCTATACGCCATCTGGCGGCAAGATTTCCCTTTCTCTGCAATCCTCCTCTAATCAACTCATGCTTCGGGTAGCAGACACAGGCATGGGGATTTCCGATTCTGAGAAAAAAGCGGTGTTTGACCGCTTTTATAGATGTGATAAATCGCACAAAGACAAGAACCATTTTGGGCTTGGGCTGTGCATTGCCCAGGAAATCATTCATCTGCACAAGGGCCGGCTGTGGGTCGAGGACACACCGGGAGGAGGCGCAACCTTTGTCATTGTTCTGGGACTATAAGACAATGCCCAACGCATGGGCAAAGAACTCTTGGAAACCTTCGTCCAAAGCTACCTCATCCTGGGCATCTTCCTTAAGATCATAATAATATTTGCCGCTTGAAAGCTGTATCGAAATACGGTCTAAGGGAAATCCGGCCTGGCTCTGTGGGTGCGGCCTAGAAGTTAATAGAAATGGTTCCCCTGACAATTTGAAATCTTCACTCTCATAGATCTCCTGTTCATTTTTATAAAAACAGACTGCATTGCGGTACTGTGCCCGCAAATCCCCGAATTTACGAGCCAAACCGCTGTAATATGCTGTCATCTGCGCGTCTGTCATCTCATACCCTAATGGCCTTCTCACATACGCTCCTGGCTGCAATTTCTCGGGAAGCCCTTCCAGATAAAGTCCAGTATCACAAGAAAACACTGGCGTCTGAAAGGCCCGATAATATGCTTTTGCCTTCAGCCTTGCATTTTCAAGCAAAGAATTGCCAGTCTCCGCCACAAACGGAATCTTTGCACTTATCTGACAAAGCCCCTTTATTGTAATTCCCAATGGCTCTAACGCACGCTGCATAACAAGAATCTTTCCCTCATTTTTCGTTCCATATAATAATTCCATATATGCTCCTTGCTGCTATCCCAATAATTCCAGCAGCTCTTCTTTGGTAAATTTCACGCCCTCAAACCCTTCCTTTGACAAAAACTGCTCTGCGAGCTGGCTCTTTTTGTCCTGAAGCTTGAGAATATTTTCTTCAATCGTATCTTTGGCAATCAATTTATATACTGTCACTGGATTCTTCTGTCCGATGCGATGAGCCCGATCTGTGGCCTGATTCTGCACGGCCACATTCCACCACGGATCATAATGAATCACAATATCGGCTGCAGTCAAATTTAATCCTGTACCGCCGGCTTTTAAGGAAATGCAGAATACTGCCGCCTCCCCTGTCTGAAATTCCTCCACCAATTCCATACGGCGTTCCTTACTGGTGCTTCCAGTCAAGCTTAAAAATGTGATCTGTTCCTTTTGCATCTGCTCTTGCAGTCTTGAGAGCATTGTCGTAAACTGGGAAAACAACAATACTTTGTGACCACCCTCCAAGGCATTTTTGAGCAATTCTAAGCACATCACCATTTTGGCGGAACCATCTTGATAATCTTCGTACACCAATCCAGGATCACAGCAGATCTGGCGCAGTCTGGTCAGCTCAGATAGAATCTGAATCTTTTGTGTGGCAAATTCTTCTTCTGTCTGTCCCTCCATGATCAGTTTTAAACGCTGTACGCGTGCCTGATAAAGCTTCTTTTGCCCCTGCTCCATCTCTGCAAATACCGCTTCTTCCATTTTATCTGGCAAATCTTTGAGCACATCCTTCTTCAGCCTGCGCAGCACAAAAGGACGTATCATTTTCTGCAGGCGCTCTGCAGGTTCCCTTTCTTTATTGCTGACAATCGGAATCTCCAATTCCTCCCGAAACCGTTTATATGGATAGAGAAACCCTGGCATCAGATAATCAAAAATACTCCATAGCTCGCTGAGACGGTTTTCAATCGGCGTTCCTGTCAGCGCCACTTTAAAATCTGCCTGAATTTCTTTGACAGCCCTTGCCGCCTTAGTATTGTGATTTTTAATATACTGCGCCTCATCAATTATCTGATAACCAAATTGGCAGTTCTCATAATAAGCAAGATCGCGGCGCAATAATTCATAGGATGTAATCAATATCTCTTCCTGTCTGGCATTGTGAATGAGCGCCTGACGCTGCGCGGCTGAGCCTGTAACCGTAACTGCGCTAAGCTGCGGCGCAAAGCGCTCAATCTCATTTTTCCAGTTATAGACCAGAGAAGAAGGACAGACAATCAATGCAAAATAATCGTGACCATACCCTTCTTCTGCCTCAGACAGCAAAAATGCAATGACCTGCAGCGTCTTTCCCAGCCCCATATCATCCGCCAGTATACCGCCAAAGCCATTGGTCTTCAACGTTTTCAGCCACAGAAAACCCTGGGTTTGATATTCTCTAAGCACTCGTTCTAAGGACAGCGGCAGCTCAAAATCATTGTCTTCCACTGTTTTCATATTTCTGATCAGAGCGCGAAAATCCTTATTTTTACTGGCATGGATTCCGCTTTGTTCGCGCAGCTCCCCATCCAGATATAAAGCGCGATATTTGGGAAGATGAATCTTTCCTTTCGCCAGTTCTCTAGAAGAAACACCTGTCCCCTCTTGAATGCGTGAGAGCACTCTCAGACCGTCTTCCTCCAGGCTTAGGAAATCTCCATTTTTCATCCGAAAAAATCTGCGCTTCTGCTTATAGGCAGATAATATCTCTACCAGCTCCGACATAGGCATTTCTTCACTATCAACCGTCAACTCCAACAAATCTCCTTTTAGTGAAATCCCCACAGAAACCATCGGCGCAGCTTTCAACTGGATGTTTTTTAAAGCATCACTGACATAGACACCGCCCACCTGAGACAATACTTCCATCCCCTGTGTGAGAAGCAGATACAATTTCTCTTCATTCTCTGAGATAATCATTTGCTTTTTCTCTGTGTCAATATCCTCAAACCAGACTTTTACCTGCTCGGCTGTTTTCAATTCCTCCAATTCATCACGGTTGTCCAATATTTTTGGTTTATCACAGACATTAAATTTCTTCTCCCCATATATGGCAAATAACTCACAAGTAACTGTCTGCTCCTGCGGTGTATCGAGATACAACTCATACTCTGGCTTGGGCGGCAGATATTCCTTTTCCTGAAATTGTTTTCTGTTTACTTGATAATAACGTTCCAGCACAGGCAGCAATTCTCTGCAAAATGCAGGCAGTTCCGTTTTCCCCACAAAAAATTCATCATATTTGTATTGATCCAAATACTCCAGAAACGGCTGCAGCTCCTGAAAAATTTTAATCGGCATCCGATACAGACAATTATCCTTGCACAGATAAGCATAATCTCTGCCACAGAGATAAGGCAGGACTTCTTTTTCAATCAATGCGCCATCCTCTGCACCGCAAATTGTCAATTCCAATGGACATTCCTGTTCTGATAGACGAAGCATCTTTCTAGGCTCATAGTCCATATTAATTTCAAATTCCCGATTGCCAAGCGCCTGGAAAAAACTGTCTGTATTGCCAACATGAAGATGGATATAACGTCCTTTATGATAGTCATAATAGAATCCCTGTCCCCTGTCTGGTACTGCCTCTTCCTGCAGGACAAACTCCGCCAAGGGCCGGCTCTCCTCGGTAAATGCCTCCAAGGTATGGTAAAAATTTAATTCCTTTCCATAAGAGACAAGTTCTCCGCGATTCATGGCGTCCGCAAATGCATGGGTATTTTTCAACACATATTTGCGTTTGCTGCCAATCCTAAACTCCACATTTGCCTGCCCATACGACATATGAACTTCCGGTACTAACTCTACCATTCCTTTCATCTGATTCTGCTGCACATTTAAACGTTCCTTCTGCTTATAGACATTGATCAGCTTAGAAACACCTGAACTGCTGCTGCGGGCTGGAATCACGCCCCGACTGATGGATGACTCCATTGCAAGCTGTGCTTCACCCCGCTCTTTTAGGTAATGCAATAACAAAGCGACACAATGTTTACAGATGCCTTGATAGGAAAAATATGCAGGGCAGCTGCAGAATATCTCCTCAATCCGTGACTCTTCCTCACAAACATCGACTTCTACATCATACACATAAGCCCCGCTTCCCTGCACTTGCGCCTCAATCTGCACTACCTCCACACCATCTACCTCAATATTGTGCTTATGCATATGTCTGATAGAATCTTCTTTCAAAAGCTGCTCGCCTCTGCTATACACCTTGCTGCTATCACACATCCTTTTAATCTGATCTTTTTGTATCATCAAGTTTCCCCTTTCCCAGCCTTTTCATATTTCATTTTTTTATTTTTCCTATGCATTTTTTGCTAAAAGAGATATACTACTATAGTAACATAAATGACAGCTTATAAAGAGGACATGATTATGCCAGGATTTACAACACATTATCTGTTTGGACAAAACACCTACAAACAACTAAAAAAAAATTCTTTAAAAAAGATCATTCAAGCGAACCACGCCGCTTATCATTTAGGGCTTCAGGGACCTGATCTATTTTTTTATTATTTGCCTTCTTATATGATCCATGCCAATAATATTGGCTCTGTGGCGCACACAGAAGATACTGGAAAATTTTTATTTTATCTATTAAGAAGCCGTCAATTGTTCGCAGATCACAGACAACAACAAATTGCAGAAGCCTATATCGCTGGATTTCTGGGGCATTACACCTTAGATACCCATTGTCATCCTTATGTTTACTGGAAGACAGACTTTCAAGAAAAAAATAACTGTTATCACGGCCGCCATATGGGACTGGAGGTTGATATTGACACCGAACTGCTGCAATTTTACAAGCACTGCCTGCCATCCGCTTTTCGACAAGACACTACCATCCATCTTACCCACTTACAGGTTCGCACCATTGCCGCCATTTTACATTTTGTCTATCGAAAAACTTACCCAGAACTGGGAATTTTATACCCCACAATGTATATCTCCATTCGTTCCATCCAATTAGGAACCAAATGGCTGTGGGATCCATCTGGCAGAAAAAAACGGCTTCTAGGCAGACTGGAAAGACTGATTTTGGGATATCCACTGTTATCAACCTTGATTCCCAGCGACACCGAACATTTATATCTAGATCCATTAAATATTTTACACAGACCTTGGCACAATCCCTGGGATCTGTCACAAACCTCTAATGACTCCTTTTTTGATCTGATGGAAAAAGCTCAGATCAGTTATCTGGAACTTTTGTCAGATTTTAACCAACTGATACGCCAATCCCCTGCACACGCTAAGACACCGACTAAGGCTTTTCTAAGAAAATTGGGCAACCGCTCCTATCACAGCGGCTTAGATTCCAGAATTCCCAGCTAAGAACTCCTTAATCTGTCCTAAAATGATTTGCATCAGCCTTGTTCTGGCCTCCACACTTGCCCAGGCGATATGCGGCGTAATCAAAAGCTTGTCGCTGTCCTTCATCTTCCGCAGAGGATTTTCTGCGCTCATAGGCTCCATACAGAGCACATCCAGGCCTGCGGCTCGAATCTGTCCTTGCTTGAGGGCCTCATAAAGCGCCTGTTCACAGACAATCGGACCTCTGCCCAGGTTTAAGAAAATTGCAGATTTTTTCATCTTGGAAAACGCTGCCTGGTTCATGAGGTTTTCTGTCTCTGGAGTCAATGGGGCATGGACTGACACAATATCGGAACATTTTAGAAGCTCCTCAAAAGATACCTGCTGATATGCTGGCTGATGGTTCTTTCCTGTTGTGGAATAGTAAATAATATTACATCCAAAGAGCTTTGCAATCTGTGCCACCCTTTGGCCAATCGCCCCCATGCCGATAATTCCCCAAGTCATACCGCTGATCTCTGAAAATTTGCGGTCAAAATGCGTAAACATCCGATCTTCCACATATTTTTCTGATTTCACGTAATCATCATAATATGGAAGATGTTCGAGCAAATAGAACAACAGTGCAAATGTATGCTGCGCCACAGATTCGGTGGAATATCCGGCTACATTGCGCCAGGCTATGCCGCGCCTGTCCAGATATTCTTTATCGAGATTGTTTGTTCCAGTTGCCGTGACACACACTAATTTAAGCCTCTTTGCATCTCCAATCGTCTGTTCATTGACTGGAACTTTATTGAGTACCAAGATATCTGCATCCCTGGACCGTTCCGCGGCTTCCTTGGGTGTAGAAAAATCATATTTTACCACCTCGCCCAATTTCTCATAACCGGAGAGATCCATATCTTCTCCAATTGTTTTCACATCCAAAAATACAATCTTCATCCCTTTCATCCTTTCCTCCAATTTGTTCTGTCCTATGACTATACTCCTTTTATTATAAAAATCTTTCCCACAATTCTTTTCTCAGAAAGTATGCTCTTTCTCAAAGTCCTTCTCTTGAAAGGCAATCTCTTTCCCACAATTCTTTTCTCAGAAAGTATGCTCTTTCTATTCGCTATTCTGGAAAAGTAAACGCTATCTAATAGCCCTTTTCTTGAAAAGTAAACGCTATCTTACAGCTCTTGTCCAAAAAAATAATCTCCTTCCCATCGTCCTGTTCCAAAAAAACAATCTCAATCTGATATCCACAGCCATTCTTTACCTGATACTCAAAATATTCTCTTTTGGGCACTGCCCAGCGCTCCATAATTGCCATAATGGTTCCTCCATGAAGCACAAAACCTAAGGTCCGCCAGTTCTGCTCCCTGGACTGCCAAAGACAATTCAAAAATGCCAGGCAGCAGCGCTGCTTAAAGTCCTGTAGCTGTTCCCCTCCTGGAAAGGCAGTCTTTCCGCCGCTGTCAATAAAACGCTGATAATCTGGATTTCCATTTAATTCCTGATAATTGTGATATTCAAATGCCCCAAAATCCATCTCCCGAAAATCTGGGATAATCTCTAGTTCCTGCAAGACATCCTGATCTTGAAACAAGGCACGCGCGCTCTGTCGGCAGCGCAGATAAGGACTGCTAAAAATATGATCCATCTGCGGCAGGCGTCTGCCAAACTTCTCTAATTTTGTCAATTCCCCCAGCAGCACAGATTCCTCTGTGCTGCCCACATAACGCCCCTCCCGATTTCCCTTGGTAGCGCCATGACGAATTAGGAAACATTTCATGTGTATTCGCCTCAACTCTCTAGTACCCAGTGAGCGTGGCTGCCCTTGTCACTCTTTTTGATTACCAGTTTGCGGTCCATCTGTTCTTTTAATTCTGTCACATGAGAGATAATGCCCACCAACTTGGTATCGCCAGCCATTTCATTGAGAATGCCGATTGCCCGCTGCCTGGCTTCCTCATCCAGAGAGCCAAACCCTTCGTCAATAAACATCGTGTCTAAATGTACTTTTCCGGCATTTTTCTGAATCACATCTGCCATGCCAAGCGCCATTGCCAGGGCTGCCAGAAATGATTCGCCGCCAGATAATGTCTTTACATCGCGCACCTGATCCGTCACCAGATCATAGACGTCCAGATCAAGGCCTACTTCCCCCTGTCTGCCCAGTTGCTCTAACTCCCGGCATTGCAGAAGAAATTGTTCTCCATTCATTTTTATCAATCGGCGATTGGCCTCTTCCACCATATATTTGAAATACCGACGCTGTACATAAGTCTGCAGATCCATGCGCACATGCTGCGCCAGATTTCCATTTGCTGTGCGGTCCAAGTTTCCCATCAACTCATATTGTCCTTTTAGACGTTCCCGCTCCAGGTATTGTTGCGTCAGATTGCGTTTCGCCTCCGTGTTTCTATCTATTTGACTGATCAATCTGCGCCTTTCCTGTTCTAAAAACTGCGCTTTCTGCTCAAGTTTCCCTGCTTGTGCCATAAGTTCTGGCATCTCTGGCGGTTCCTTGTCCTGAAGCTGTTGTTCTAACGCTGTGCGATTCTTAATCTGTTCACTTAATGTTCCCTGATTTTGCGCTATATTCTGTCTTAACCTTTGTAAGTTCTGTTCCAAATTAGTTCTCTGGGTTTCCAGCGCCTGTTTTTCTTTCTCTTCTCTGACAAGCTGTGTCTGCAGCTCTTTTTCTGTTGGGAAGGGAAGTTCCGCCTGTAATAACTGCAGCGCCTGCTGTGCTTTCTCAACGGCAAGTATCGCCTGAGACTGAATTTCTTTCTGCTGTTCTTGCTGCTCCTTTAACTTAGCATGACTGTTTTTACACTGTTTTAACGTTTCTTTCTGTTGTTCTAGCTGTACAGCTTTCTGTTTTAACTGCTCTAATTTTTGTCTTGTCTCTTGGTATTCCTCTTTCGAGGCTGCCCAAGCAGGCTCTATGTTCTCTATTTGAAACTCTTCCCCAAACAGCCTCTGTCCATCACGAAAAAGCAAAACCTTTTGCTGTTCACAGTGCTCCTGAATTTTTTGAAACTGCTCGCGATATTTTTCCAGATCACTATTTGCCCGCTCCCGTCTCTGCTTTGCCTGTTCTACCTGCTGTTTAGTGACAGCTTCCCTGGAAAGCTCTGCCTTCTTTGGATGCTCCAGGGAACCACAGACAGGGCAGGGCTGTCCCACTTGCAGATCTTGTGCCAACAATCCTGCCTGTTCTTCCACAAAGGCGCGGTACAATTCATCATGTGCTCTGCTCTTCTCCTGATAATCATTGGAAAGGTTTTGCAGCTTCTTCTGTCCCTTTTTCTGCTCTGCTTGTGCCTGCTGCCAATTTTGATTTGTCCTATCCATCTCCTCTAACATCTTCTTGTGGTCTGCGAGTTCTTTTTCTTTCTGTAACAGCTCTGGAAGTTGTTGTGTCTCTTCTGTCAAACACTGATTGTCTGTCTCCAACTTCTCAATGTTTTCCTCTGCTTTGGCAATCTGTCTGGTAAGTTTCTCCACAGACTCTACAGTTGTCTGTCTCTGCGCATTCGCCTGCTGTAAAACTTTTTGCTGCTCTTTTATCTTGGCATATTTGGGCAACAAATTTTTAAGAGCTGCAATATGCTCCGATAACTTCGGAAGCTGCGTCTCAAAGCGTTGTCTTAAAGTCTCAGCTTCTTCCCGCTTTTGCTGTTCTTTTTTCCTAAGCTGTTCCAGCTCTTTTTGCCTCTGTTCAATTAAAATATCTGCTTGTTGCGCCTCCGCAAAGAGACGACTGATCTCCTGCGCCTGTCTGAGCTGAAAATGATTCTCCTGCTGCTGCTTTTGTAGATTTTCTGCCTGTTGCCTCAACTGCTTTTCCCGTTCTTGCTGTTCCTCAAGAATCTGCCCTAAGACATCCAAAATCTGTCCAGGATTTGTCTCCAATAATCCCTTACTCTCCTCCCAAACCACAGCACATGGACTGTCTGCCTGACACTGCACCCCCTCGATCTCATGCAAACACAATTTGCAATTATCTTCAAGCTGTCCATAGAGCGATTTGCTCATCTCCCGCAAATGCTGCTGCAGCTTCGCATAGATCCCTGTATCAAAAATTCGCGCAAAAATCTCTTTTCGATCTTTGGAAGCAGCATGGAGCAGACGGATAAATTCTCCCTGGGCAATCATGGCCACTTGCGTAAATTGCTCCTTTGAGACGCCCAAAATCTCTATAATTTTCTCATTGATCTCTCGGATCCTGCCTGGAAACTCCTTTCCATCCGGCAGGATCAAGGACACTGCCGCCCCTTCCGTGGTATATGTAAGCTCTCCCGCCTTATTTCTGCGTTTGCTTGGACGGCTGTAGCTGGGATTTCTGCGTACTTGATAGCGTTGCCCCTGATAGGAGAACATAAGCTCCACAAAGGTAGGCGTCTCTGGGCTTGCAAACTGGCTGCGCATCATAATACCCTCCCGTCTGCCGCCGCTTGTCTGATCGTAAAGTGCATAAGTAATGGCGTCAAATATCGTTGTCTTGCCAGCGCCAGTATCTCCCGTAATCAGAAATACTCCTCTTTTTGCGCAGTCAAAATCAATCACTTCCTCGCCAGCATAAGAACCAAAGGCAGACAGAATCAGTTTCATCGGTTTCATGCTCCTTCTCCCTCCCATCGTTCCAAAATCCCACCAAGAAGCGCTTCCTCCTCAGGAGTCAGCGGTTGTCCCTGCATCTCTTGGTAAAAACTGCGAAACACATCCAGAGGATGCATGGAAATTTCCATCTCCTCCTGTTCACAAAACAAACTTCGCGTTCTTTCATTGTCAATCCGCAGTTCTAAAATATGGTCATAGACCTCCTCCAACTGTTCCTTGGGATGGTATGGCTCTTTCTCATCTGTCAGGGTAACACTGAGAAAATCATGACAATGATCTCTGTCAGCCCTGGCGATCACTTCCCTGAGAAGACCACGCTCTCTTCGCACCTCCTGAATAGGCACCAACGGTATCGTATCAATCACTGGCTTGGTTCCTTTGGCTCCCATTGTCACCATAGTGATAGATTTTTTATGATGTTCTTCGCTGACCGAATATTTCAGCGGCGTCCCACAATAACGGATATAGGGAAATTTTACCATCTGCGCCCCGTGGATATGCCCCAAGGCCACATAGTCAAACTGTTCCACTACTGAAACATCCACATTGTCCAGCCCTCCTATCGTGAGCACAGACTGCTCTGAGTCACAGAGCTCTGGCGCCTGCCCGCTGTTGGTATAAAATTGATGGGATAAAAGCACATTGCGTCTGCTCTCGTCAATCTGTTCCCGCTTTAAAATCTCCTGGACAGCACTCTGATAATCCGTGACTGCCCCCTCCTCAAATAAATGCCGTACATATCCTGGCTTTACAAATGGCATCAGATAAAAATCCACTTCTCCAAATTCATCCTTGAGCACAATTTTCTGCAGAGGTTCCTCTGATACCGAGGTTGAAACATAGATCTGATGTTTTTTCAAAAAAGAACTGGCATAACTAAGGCGTTGCGCATTGTCGTGATTTCCAGCAATCACCAACACTGGAATATTGGGAGTAATTGCGGCCAATTCCTGTAAAAATGTATCAAATATCGTATATGCTTCCCCTGACGGCACTGCACGGTCAAAAATATCTCCGCAGATCAAAATGGCGTCTGGGCAAAGCTCCTTGGCTCGCTCTGCAATCTGTGCTAACACCGCCTGCTGATTGTCTTTTAGACTATAAGAATGAAGCTGCTTTCCAATATGGAGATCAGAGAGATGAAAAAATCTCATGAAATATCCTCCTCCATTCCCAAATAACGTTTTAAATCTTCCATCTGTTTTTTAGCCTGCTGATAACCTTCCTCATAGAGCTTAGTCAATTTATCTGGGTCTGCTTCTGTACGCCCCACACCGTGCAGTGTTTCTGGAGCTATCACAAAAACCTCTCCTGATTTTTCCTTCTCCATCAGCTCCTCCATACAGGCATTGTATTTTTCTGGACGCGTCCTTAAATCTTCCACAATATTTGGATATTTCTTATATAATTTCATAGAAATGTTCCCAGCATGTCCTGGCTTCTTGATATATCCTCGCTCTCTGGTGAGAATCACAATATTTTTATCACAGCCTTCCTTAATTGCCTGCTGATAGGGAATGGAATCGGACAATCCCCCATCCAAATAATAACGCTTACCCACCTTTACCGGCTGAAATAAAACTGGCAGCGCGCAGCTGGCCACCAAAACCTCAAATTTTTCACTGCGTCTTGGAACCTCCAAGTATTCCGCTTTCCCAGTATGGAGATTTGTCACACATGCCACCACCTTGCCTGGAAAAGCCTCGAACGTATCAAAATCAAAGGCTTCCAGCTTATTTGGCACCTCTCCAAACACAAAGGGGATATTATAAAAGTTTCTGCTCTTAAGCAAATATTTCACTCCCATATAACGCTTGTCCCCCATATATTTCTGGGCGATAATCAGATTTCTGCCCTTCTGTTTTGATAAATAAGACACTCCATAGGCGATTCCCGCCGACACACCGATAAAGTAATCTGGCATAATATTTTCTTCCAGCAAAGCATCTGTCACCCCACAGCTAAATACAGTACGGCTTGCCCCGCCTTCCATCGTAATTCCAAGTTTCATGTTACATTCATCCCTTTCTCAATCATTCTATTTATTTTACCAAACTTAAGCGTGATTTCTCAATACCTTTCACACCTTCATAAAATCTTCTATTCTGTCTGTCATTGCTATTTTCTCATAATATTTAATCTTCTAAGTCAAAAAATTTCTCGGCTTATGCGCGAAAAAAATGCACTTCTTTTATCTTATCACATCCTCAGTTAAAATCAAAGCATTGATATTGCCCAATACAATTGTGATTCAGAATAGAAAAGAGCACAGCCTCAAATGCTGTGCCCTTTCCCTAATTCGATATGTAATTGATCTATCTATTCAGATTATCAATCTACTTCTTTATGCGTATGGTCTTGGTTACTTTCTTTTTGCCACAAGTGATGGTCAGCTTAGCACTGCCAGTCTTCTTTTTGGCGGTCAATTTGACTTTACTGCCACTCGTCTTATTTAATTTCAGCAGTTTCTTGCCCTTGGCATCCAGCTTCCAGCTGATCTTACCCTTTAATCCATAAGTCTTTGCTGTCAGTGTGATAGATTTTTTCGGCTTTACCTTAAATTTGCCGCTCACCTTAATCACAGGTTTTTGTACTGTAATTTTACATACGGCCTTCACACCGCTTCCGTCTGTCGCCTGAACGGTAATTTTTGCCGTTCCTGGCGCTTTGGCAGTTATTTTTCCGGTCTTTGATACGGTAGCCACAAACTTTTTATCACTGGAATATTTAACCTCCTTTGAAGCCCCAGAAGGCGTCACTGTTGCTTTTAACTTTAAGGTCTGATACGCATACATTTTCTTTGACTTTACGGATAATTTAATCTTTTGTGCCTTGATGGGCTTTTTGTTTATCGTGCCTATATATGTACCTTGAAGCTTTCCTGTCTCCACAGAACTTGTCACCTGCACAGTAAGCTTCTTTCCAATTTCCTTCGTGGTAAGCACATAGGATGCTTTGGTGGCTCCTGCAATTGCAGCTTGATCTGCATACCACTGATATTTAAGCGTTCCAATATTATTTGTGTCAGCCACACGGACTGTCAACTTGTCATCAGGATAAGATATCTTTCCAGTTCTACTGGATTTCACGGTCACAGTTCCTGTCAATTCTGCTGGTTCCTCTCCTCCTGGCGCCTTCGTTTGCACCGTTCCACTATATTTTCCTTGCAGGGTTCCTGTTTCCACCGTGCTTGTAATCTCAACCGTCAGTTCCTTGCCAATTTCTTTTTCTGTGAGCTGATAGGAATCCTTCACGGCTCCTGTAATCGCTGTCTTGTCGGCATACCACTGATAGCGCAGCGTTCCGCTGTTATTACTGTTAGTTACTGTGGCTGTCAAATTATCTCCTGGATAGGAAATATCTCCTGTTCTGCTGGATTTCACGGTCACAGTTCCTGTCAATTCCGCTGGTTCCACTGGTCCTGGATTTTCGACTTCGGCTGTAAAGGTTGTAAAATTCATCATATCATTGATATAGGACTGTGAACCGTTGACTGCCAATACCTCAACGGTATTTAGTGCTCCTGCCACCGTCTCCAGCAACGCACTGTCAACTACAATACTTGCCTTTCCATCTACAACCGCAACATAGGCACTGTTATTGACCAAAACTTTCTTACCATTTACCAAAAATACCACAGAAGATACACTGCTGTCCTTTACTTCTGCTGTCGCTGTCACAGTACCACTCTCATCTTTGTCAGCAGAAACTGAAATCTGATTGGAAACCGTATTTCCCATAGAGGAATACAATGCCTGCACACTATTAAACTGCTGATCCATCCACTGTACACGTTTCTCGATAAATGTCTTCATTGAGGCAACTGCTTCATTATAATTCTGGCTCTGTGTATTGGCCTCAACTCCATTTACAAATGCTTTTCCTCTATATAATCCATAGGTATCAGACCATTTCTGATCGTTTACTTCAGAAGCCTTCTGATATTTGCTTTCCAGTGTATCAATTGTTCCGCCGTCCTTAATCATATCCTCAATCACAGTTGAACGATATTTTTTGTAAAACTCATATGCCTTGGTCACAAAATATGGATCCTTAATCAGATAACGGTTCCACTGCTGTTTCTGATATGCCGCTTCTGCAAATCCGCCTGCATTAGTGTCCATTCCTGTGAGTGTGGTATGCCATTGGTCATAGACAAAAGGCCCTGTCATACTGTACATATTGATATTTCCCCAAGCCCAGTCATAATCCCAGGCAGGACCCATCTTTGCCTTACCCTCCAAATCTTTGTATAGGTACGAACTATTTTTCATAGAATCCCAGTTATTGGTATATTCACAGAGAAGCCAATAGCGCAGCAAAGAATCCATATCAAACAAATCTGTATAATGAACCGTCTGGCCATTGTATTCTGTGGTAAAATCAGCGCTGCCAATGGCTGCTTCATAGGCATTCAAATAATTTCTCGCATACTCAACCATCTCACTGTTTGTCTTGGCATATTCTGGCGCACGGAAAAACATGGGCATGCCATTGTTTGTCTGGAAGGTCGAAATATATTTGTACTGATCGTTAAGGCTGCGAAAATCCATATCCAGCAAAAATCCACCTGTAAATTCTGGAATGGCCTCTGTATAATAATCTGCAACTCTGTATGTATTACCCTGGAATTGGAAACTGCCTGACATCCAGCTAAAGTTCTCCTCCAGAGCGGTTTCCAGGGCAGCCCGATCCAATGTCGTTTCTTTCTTGCAGACTGCCTTTGCTATATCGTCGGCAATTCCTTCCCATTCTGTGATATTTACACGTGCCTTTCCTACCCGCACATGCTCGCTCAGTTCATAGACGCCCTGATACTGTCCGTTTAAAATCAACACTACACTGGTAACTCCCATCGCTGGTTCCATCCCAATATCCCTGGAAAAATTATTTACCAGCTCATTGCGCATATTCGTGTGATCAATAATATTTGCCAGAAGTACCCAATGCTTATTAGTTCCAGTCCCAAGTCCTAATAAATTTGCTTTCTCAGAAAGCTTTAATTTATAAGGCTTTTTCAAGTTATTTTGTACTGCATAACTCCAAGTAGAATTGCCTCTGCCCTTGATGGCCGTCTCTCCCTCATACCAAGTGGCAGGATCCTGAAATTCCTGATTTCCCTGTACTTTAATCACTGCATCTTGTGCTATTGTATTGCTGTTAATCTCTCTGCCATCGTTTGTGTCCACATAGACCACTGGCAGTTCACTGCAATAAGTAGATAAATTCCAATGTATACTGTTATCTGCTGTTGACACTGTAACAGAAATAAATTTCTCCAGATCTGCCTCGGTAGGTGTATAGGTGGCAGAAGTATTGGAAATATTGTTCCCACCTACATTCCACTGATACTTAAGCTGCAACCCCTCTGTATTGGAGACAGAAACTGTGAGCGGTGTTCCCACCTGTGCATATCCTTGATCAAATGTGATTGCCTGCTGATGTTCCGTCAGCACCACAATTCTAAAACTGCGGCTATAACCATTTCCAGTCTCTGCCGTCAATGTCACCGCTGTATTAGTGCCAATATCAGCCGGATGCGCAATCGCTTTTCCTGCTTCAATACTCAATACTGCCGGCTCACTGCTCGTCCAAGTTATCGCCTGTTCCCCTACTGTCTGAGGCAGACCAATTTCTGTCTTTACACCAGAAGCAGTCTCACCCTCTGCAAACGTAAGTGTTAGACCGGAAAGATAGATCAGGCCAGCCGCACTGGATTGATAACAAAAAGCTGGTACTGGATAACAGCCGCTCTCTGCTCTCCAGTTGGTACTTGAAAGATTGCCTGGCAAACTGCCGCTTGTCATATCAGCGTCAGAAACTGCTGTAACCCCTCCCAGGGAAAGCTGGCCAGAAGATGCCAAAAAATAACTGTCTGTCAGGGTAGAAAGATATTCTCCTCGATTGCTCTCTGCCGCCGTAATTCCATATGCATCATAACCGTCATACTGAACCATTCCAGTATTGACACACTGAGCGATCGACTTACAGGCAGACTTGGCAACTCTTCCGATAATTCCGCCTGCATAAATCAAATCACTTCTGCTGCCGCTTGCAAGCAGCGTCGCCCCATTATAACAATCTGTCACAGAAATATTGCCATTGCCCATAACGTCCTGCGTACGGCATTCACCGATCACACCGCCTGCCCCTACGGTATCACAGGCCGAAGAACGGTTAATATTGAGATTGCCATTTATAACCGCAATCCCAGAGACATTGGCATAACCGTTGACTTCCCCTGCAAGCGTTCCAATTGCCGCTAGTCCATCTGAAAAATCTGTGTAAATATTTACATCGGTAAAAATTATATTCCGAACCTCAGCATAATCAGAGGCATTATTGGAACCAATCACACTAAATAGTCCTACCTGCCCATATTTGCCTTCCTGATCGATGGAACCATCCAGATGAATGGTCAATCCTGAAATCACATGTCCCTGACCGTCAAAAGTTCCTGAAAACACATTTGCTTCTGCTGGATCACAAGTTCCTTTGTTCCCCAGATAACCACCCATCGGTGTCCAGTCGCTGCCAGACAAATCAATATCATCATCCAGTTTATAATCCCCAGTCATTGGATAATTACTGTCTACTCCAATTTTCGCCAAATCTTCTGCTGTCTGAATAGAAATGGCATTCTCTCCCGCCGCCTGAACTAAAACGGTGCTCTCTAAATTAGAAAACAAGAGCGCTACCGCAAGTACCCAGGCAAAAAACCTCCCCCACAACTTTTCTGTGGAATGATGCTTCATAATAACCTCCTTTTTGGCTTTATTAATGTGTTGCTGTCATTGTAACATGAAACTGACATACGATAAACAAATTAAGGAAACTCAAATGAAAACTTTAAGTTTCCCCATTTTTTATAACAGCCGATCTTATAGTGCCAAAAGGTCTTGCTGCCTTTGGCAGCATAGACATCTTGCACAAAAAGCGTCTGAAAATCTAACTTTTCATAGCGCTTTTATGTGCAAAGTGTTTCCATCACTTTGTGCTGGAAACCTTTTGGCACTTTAAATTGCAAAATGGGGAAACTCAAAAAATGAAAACAAATTGTCGAATGACAAAGGATATGTTATAATCGATCTACAGAGTGACCGCGTTACAAGGTGGTAAGCCTCCCTAACTTCACAAAAGAAGGGAGGTGGCGCATATGAATACATACCAAATTTTAAGCCTGTTATTTTTGGGCGGTAATTTTCTTATTGCGTTGCTTTCCTATATTGATAGGAACAATAAGCGAAAATAAATAAGCCTACCTTGTCAACTTGGCTGGTTACAGGTAGGCTTTAGCCATATCTGGGAGGCTGACCACGCTTGTACCCATAGGGCATAATATGGGCGGTCACTCCTTTTCTCTAATATAACACTTCTAAGCCTGAAAATCAACAATGTCTTTTTTGAGTTCTTCCATTTCTGTTTGATTCATCATTGTAATGATAAAACCTCCATTTTTTACACAAATTTTACTTGTACTGTGAAATACATTTTACATTCACATACTATACTATCAAATAGGAAAACAGGAGGATTTACAATGAAACTCTATAAAATTTCACAGATACTTAGCAAATTGCATTTATTTTCCACTAATACCATCTACCTTGCTCTGAGGACCCTTTTTGTATTTTTGCTGTCCTTAAGCGGTGCATTGCTGATTTTATATCTATTTCCAATGCTAACCGATTCGCCGCATACATTTTTATTGATTTTTTCTGGCTATGGCGCTATGATCTTTGGTTTCTGGGGCGGTTTTTTATTTTTATTGAGAAAAGAATAAGGATGTCAAAAATATCCAATTTTTGATACGATAGTCACAAAAAATGATTGTATTTTTCTTCCAAAAAGGTATAATCTAGATAAGGTAGTTAAACTTCATTGCTTGACAGAATAAGGGGGCATTTTCATGAATCAATCTGAAGAACTTCGTATGACCTACTCCGGTATTATCACAAAAAAAGGCCAAAAAATTGTCCATGTATTTTTTGAACGTGGAAAAGATTATGCAGAAGGAAGTCTACCCTCCGGTAAAATTGAAAAATCTTCTGGATTCTCGCCAGCAGAGCTAAAATTATTGAGCCATTACCTGCTGCAGAATGCAGAAGACATTATAGAACATGCAAGACATGTTGATCCACTAAGAGGCTTTATGGGAAAAACAGAAACCTAAAACCAGCAATTTTTCACTATGTTCTCCCTCTCAATGACTGCAACGTACATTCGTGTGATTTTCCTTATTGTTCAATCCCAGTGCCACAGCACAGGGAATCAAACCCAGCCAAGCGCTTTTTAGTCCCATTGCCTGGCTTGTGGGATAAGAAAGGGCTGCGCCCAAATGAAAACAAAACAACACTTTCCCATAAAATTTTCCTTTGCGCAGCGCCTCCCTGTCGTGGCTGCAAAAATATTCCACAAAGGATGATGTGCATTGTCTGAGATTATTCGTTGAAAATATTGAAGAACATGTAAAACCATCCGCACCTGGAAAAGAGCACAACTGCACGGAACTTGCCAGGAATAATGGATATAAGGCCACAAAATGATCGGTCTTTCCCGGCAGAAATCCCACAGTCAGCAAAGCCGCCATATCCAGCAGAATGCTAAACCTTTTTAGCTTAATCGATTCTATTTTTTTGGGCAGTAAAACGGCAATGGCGATTCCAAGCATATAGATCACCATCCCCAAAAGCCGCACCAGCCAGTCAATAGTATGCATTCCTCCAACATACAATGCTAAGGCAATCATGTTTCCAGTCTGTGCAGAACCAAGAAGATCATGATGATTTACAATCGCATATCCGCCAATAAATCCGCCAATCAACGCCATATTCAGATGGGACCATCGTTCCAATCGATTTTGCATTACATTTCACCTCCTTGTAAATCACATACCCCGCAGCAAAGTGACGGGGTATTAATCTTGCTATGCAGCAAAGCTGCGGGGTACATGGTTCGCGGAATTTATCTACTATTCCCTATACTGATACTTTCTCAACTTTTTCCCTGTAATGATACAGATTAAACTTCCGCTTACTCCAAGCAACAACATCATAAGCGCGGCGCCGGATCCCTTACCTGTGCCAAACAGTGTTTTTAGAATTGATAAATCACCATATACTCTCATCAATGGTTCGCATACATGATCAACCATAAAACCACCGAAAAACAATCCAATCGGAATCGTAAAAAATTGCAGCGTATTACGGCATGCATAGACCCGCCCCTGTAATTGTACAGGAATGCTAGTCCTAAGAATCACATCTAGATTTGCACTCATAACTGGTACAAGAATCCACCCGATTATCTGCCCAATGCACCATAATGCCGGTTCTCTGGAAAATGCCAACAAAAAGTTTTCAGTCCCCAATGAAAACAGCATGGTCAGATAAATGATCTTTACCCTGTTTCTCGGTTTTGGCAACACGGAAACAATCAGACTGCCAATAATCATAGCAACACCAGAACAAGCTGTAACAAGTCCCAGAACTGACGAACCGCCCTTCGGATTCGGAAGCACATAACCAGGCAGTGTTGCATCAAAGGCGGAAGCTGTCAGATTCACACCAGACATAAATAAAATTAATGCCATAATAAGCGGATTCTCTCTCAAAAACATCAGTCCCTCTTTGGCAAGGACAAGTACCCTTTCTCTCTTGTCACTTTTGTTTTCTGGGATTTTGATAAAAAAGAGTAACGCTATAGATGCAATCATAAAGCTCGCGATATCAGCCGCTATTACACCGTTAAGCCCTAAAAAAGAATACAATGATGTAGCAATCAAAGGATTCAATATGGAGATCAGGCTGCTTGACAGAGATCTGAGCCCGCTTGTCTTCTGATAATACTTTTCTGGCATAATAAGTGTCATAGCTACCTCAGAAGCAGGCTGCTGAACGGTATTCATTAATCCCGAAATCGCATTTAAAACATATAAATGCCATACCATCAGACTATTTGTCCTAAACAGCACAAATACAATCATCGTACATATTGCGGCAAATACATCACAGCCAAGCATTGTCTTCTTTTTATCAAATCGGTCTGTCAATGCTCCAGCAAATATGCTCATTAATACATATGGCGCATAAGAACAGATCGCAAGTACTGCAGTACTTAGGGATGAACCTGTCGCTTCATACAGCCACAAGGTCAGAGCAAATCCTGTAATACTGCTGCCAAGCTGAGATATGCTCTGGGTACTCCAAAGTATCAAAAAATCCTTCAACTCAAATAATTCATGCTTCTTATTAAATTTCATTTCTTTGCTCCTTTTGTTTTCTTTCTTAACTTAAAACCAGAAGCAAAGTCTGAGGATATCAGCAAAAGCGATTCCTCCATGCAGCCTCCTCAGACTCTGCATGGAGCTGTTGCAATATAAAGTTTCATTTTATCTCCTTATTCCGTTTATAATTCATGTACGTTTTATGTTGTAACATTTTATTAGACTTGATTTCCCTCATGTTTCCCTTTTATGACTTGTTCAAATGTATTGATACACAGTCCATTTTTTGCCCGATCAAAAACAGCATAAAATATCGTATCAAAATACTGGTTCATACCTTCTTCAAGAAGTTCCTTCCACCAAATGGCCACCAATTCTGGATCATTGCGAAATACTCCGCAGCCATATGCCCCCAACACCAGATTCTTTGCTCCCTGCTCCGCAAAAATTGCCAATGCCAGTTTCATCCTGCGCCTCATTGCCTGCTTTGCCTTTGTCTCATCCTCTCCTTTTAACAAAACCTGACCCATATTCACTGCCGGCAATGTCAATACAGAAGCCTTGACCACAGAAGGTACAAGCCGAAACCTTCCATTCCTGAAGAATACAACATCTGGCGAATAAATGGCATAGTCTGTGTATATCATAGAGGTCTGCAGACGATTACTGCGATAATATTCTTCATGTGCTGTCAGTGTTTTATATAAAGTACTTGACGCTGCAAGGCTCTCTTCCTGTGCCATTGCCCCGTTAAGAAAACCACCGCCTGGATTCTTGGCACTTGCAAAATTGAGTACACCAATGTTACTTTTTCCTTCTTCTGCAAGTTTTCTAATCGCGTCCACTGTAGATATATTTTCCACATATGACTTACCATTCTTTGTTATCGTATTTTCTAATGTACTGTATTTTTTCAGCAGCGCCTCCCCCTGCTCTGGCGTGAGCAGAAAGCTTTGTTTTATGGAATTTTCCATATCTAAGGAAATATTGATCTGTTTTCCCTCAAATTCATAATATCCTTGTTCCATAATTTTTAATGTTTCTCTTGCTGACGCTTTTCTATCCATAGCCGCCTCCCTCCTTATATTTCAGAAAAAACCGTGGTCTCTTAACATAAGACATGTTCTCATAGAACCTTCTCTCTGCCTTTCCATCTTAAACTGGCACCTGTAACAAGGTATATTCTTTGAATCCCCCCTGCTTTCAAAGTAAACTTTTCCTTTCCAGAATCCTTAAATATATTTTATATCACTGTCACTGATTGGCTTGATTGCCACATTTGGGACATACATTTCCACCTCGATAAGTAAACCCGCATCGGTAACAGCATTTTACCTCATGCTTTTCCTGTACCAGATAAGAAATACTTCTCGATTCTGGTTTCTCCTGAAGATAGGCGATAAACTGATTGAGCACCTCCCCAAATACCCCCAGTTCCTTGGCAGGAATACCACCAGGAATCTTGGTCTTTGCTCCATTGGAGCGATTCAGATAAATGCCACGGTTTAACAGTCCAGTATTTCCCTGAACTCCAGATATCGCACGCACTGGGATCTTCTCACTATTAAAAGTACTATTATAATAAATATGATCTGGCGTCAGCAGAAATCCTTCCTTGCCATTTTTGCGGCTGGAAGAATCACAGATTAAAATTGGAAATTCGTAACGGCTGCGGTCTGCAGCATATGTATTCAGGGCTCGCGCAGTCAACTCTGCCTCCTGCGGTTCATAGTCTCCACGCATCACCTTGCGCGCCTCATAGAAATGGAGCCGTTCGCTATCTTTAATCTTGCCGCTCAAGTCCTCTTTCAGTTTTTCTACCAGCAGCGCACACTCATCCATCTTAATCTTGGTTAAACGCTTGTCAATCATCTCCAACGTATTTGTCTTTAGATCTGGAAGAAACGCCCCTCCTTCAATTTTTTCATAGGCCTCTGCTGCCTCATCAAACGTCATTCCCAAGATATTGGGGCAAATCTTATCAATCTCTGCCTCTTCCAGTTTCCTCAGTCTGCCCTCTATCTCCTTGCGCATCGGGGCGGCGTCTTCCTCTGAAAAATCTTGCTCTAACTGGCTGAGCATGGTTCTTAAGCCCTTCTTGTCACTTCTTCCCACGCGGCGCAGCATATTGTCAAGCTCGATCTTCTGAGTCTGCCTGCGCCTCTCTTGTAGCTGCTGCTCATATGCTGAGACATCTACCCCATCGTACTGTGCTAATTTTTCACGAAAAATCCGATATTGATGACTGCTTACATTGGCAGGCAAAGAGGCTATCAGCTTCTCTGCCTCTATTTTTCCCTGCTTTTCTTTTAATTCCTCCAGTTGCTGGCGCACTTGTGATTTCACTGCCTCAGATGCCTGTGATTGATTCACCTCATCCAAAACACGCACTAACGCCGCATGTGGCTTATCCCTGCACTCTTCTGCCTTCTTACGGATAGACTGGTCTTCTTTTTGCACCACAGCCTGTGCAATCTGATTGTTGTAATCCTCTTTTTGCAAATAATCCAATCCTGCGTCAGACTGTACCTGTTTCTTGAGTTCTTGAAGCTGACGCAAGGACATTCGCTCTAGCACTTTCATCCGTGCGTCATATTTTTCCTGGACTTGATCCGTGTTTGCGGCAGCAGATTTTTGTCCGCTAACACCATACTCTGTACTTTTTTCAGAATTCTTACTTCCATCCTTTTCCGTCTGTGTCCGCTGCTTGTGATCTTTTTGCACCCCTGTTTCTTTTGGTCTTATGTTATCCGCTGATTTTTGACTGTTGGCATCGCCGCTGTTCACTGAGATATCTGCTGTGCCGTTGATTTTTATCCCAGAGGATTTTGCTGATTTTGCACTATCTTGATTCCCTGCTGCTCTGGAAAATTTAGAAGCCTGCCCTGTTGTCCCTGATATTCTTCCCGCTAAGCTTGTTTTGCTCTTTCCATCCACTAAGCCCTGAGAACTATTCTCCTTGCTCAAAGATCCTTGTTGATGTTTTGAAGCTTGGCGCTCTCTTTTTCTCTTTAACAGCTCCTGAATCCTTCTTCGATAAGGCGCCGCCTTATTGAGCGGATAAAAATCTGCTTCCAGTTTTCCATCTAACTGCTGCAGTTCCTCCTCTGACATATCCTCCATTTCCGCGCATGCACGCTCAATAGTTTCCGGCTCTTTGATTTTACCATACTCCCATTCATATTCATTAAAATGATAGTTTGTGGTACGCTCCCCAGCATTTCCCAAAAGCTCCTGATAATCCTCATATGCTTCTTTATCACTGCCAAACTTTAGCGCATAGACGTCTCCCTCATTCAACAGTTTTCCAGGTCTCGGCGTATAAAAGGAATTACAATTGCTGCAAGTATAACATCTTGCCAGATATACCTTTCCTTCTTCTGTCTCCACAAGAAATTCTTCTCCCTCAGGATAAACCACCATAAATAATTTTTCCTGGCATCGGGCGCAGTGAAACCCTGTGCGATAGAAATTCTTTCCCAGACGGGCGGCATGTTTCTCATGCGCAGTAAGTTCACTTTTAGAAAAGCTGCACTGTTCCACTTCCCAACGTATCTTATGCCATAATCCCAATTGTTCCTCTGGCTGCTCTTTTTCTTCCTGCGCAGCCTCCTGTGCTTTCCTTTTTCCTTCCACTATCGCATCCTGTACGGTTTCCTCATAGGTAATCTGAATCCGTTCCTTATAGAATCGGAAATTATCATCCCGAAAGCCTGGTGTGATATTCATATCCTTTAAAATCTCATAAAACAATCCATTTAATTGACTGTAATCCTGGTCAACCTTAAGTCCTTTAATCACACCCCATTTTCCAAATGCATATAAGGTCATATTCAACACATTGGTCAATACTTCATTGCCTTCTACCGGTTCCATATCTTCTTCCCGATCTGGCAATTCAATGATATTCGTAAGCACTTTACGATTATCAAAATTAAAAATTAGAGAACGGACACTCCCCGATAAAATCAGAAAATTATTTAACACTACAAAATTTCCGTTCCAGGCCACATTTACCCCCATCGTTTTGATGATCCGCCCAAATACCATTTTCAATTCATCGTTTGCTTTCAGCAAAATCATTCCCAATCCCTCGCTATTCTTCGAACCATTTTAGGATGACCACGCCTTTTGCAGCTAATGTCAAGCTCTCCTCCTTGTGATATATAGTTCCAGTCAGTAAATCAGTACTCTCTTCTGGAACGATCACTTCTTTTTGCTCCTCGTTGTGATTTAATAAGAAAAGATAATGCTCGTGATTACGCACCCGCTTTACTGCTTCCACACCAGCAGGCGTCTCGGCTGCCGGCTTAATGTTCTGTTTTTCACACAGTTCACAAATCAGCCTAGCATAAAAATCTTTCTCTGAGCTAGTACCAATATAGTATGCTTCTCCCTTGCCAAAGGAATTACAGGTGATAACCGGTGTACCAGCATAAAAATCTTCCTGATATTCTGCCAAAGCCTGAGCGCCTTCCAGATGCATAATATCACAGAGAAGCTTTGCACTGTAAGTCTCTCCTTGATATACAAAATGATTTTTCTTTGTCTCAGGGAGCGCATCAATTTCTTCTACCCAGACACCGAGGATATCACGCAGCCTTCCAGGATAACCGCCGATGATCACCAAATCATTTTCATCTACATATCCACTGAAAAATGTGGTCACAAACGTTCCGCCATGTGCTACAAATTCACGAATCCGCACATCAACGCCGGGTTTTGTCATATATAAAACAGGCGCTATCACCAGTTTATATTGAGACAATTCTGTCTCCTCGCTGACAAGATCCACGGCAATATTTTGCTCATGTAATGCGGTATAATACTTGAGAATCTCATCATAATATTTAAGATTGACACTAGGCCCCGCAGAATAATCCACAGCCCACCAATTTTCCCAGTCAAACATCAAGGCTACTTGAGCCGTTCCCACAGAACCTAAAATCTCATCCCCCAGCTTTTCCAATTCCGCGCCTAGCTCAGTCACTTCACGAAATACACGAGTATGCTCATGTCCTGCATGAGAGATCACTGCCCCATGATATTTTTCACAGGAACCAATACTGCGCTTCATCTGGAAAAACATCACTGCATCAGAACCATGCGCCACTGCCTGATAACTCCACAACCGCATAACTCCTGGCCGTTTTAAGGCATTAAAGGGCTGCCAATTCTGCTGGCTTGGAGTCTGCTCCATCAAGATAAACGGCTTTCCACCTCCAACTCCTCGCATCAAATCATGATTGAGCGCGGTCTTGCTGATGGAATCCTCATTGGAAGGATAATTATCCCAGGAAATAAAATCCATATATTTTCCCCATTTGTGATAATCAAGCGGTTTGAATGCTCCCATCAGATTTGTGGTCACAGGGATATCTGGTGTATATTTTTTTACTGCCTCATATTCCATCTGAAAACATTCCATGATACTGTCAGAGTTAAACCTCCGATAATCAATACTGATGGTCTGTGCTACGGTCTGCTCCTCACTGATATGTTCCGTACGCTGATCTGGCAGAACAATATCTTCCCAATCATAAATGGTATGTCCCCAGAATGAAGTATTCCAAGCGCGGTTTAACTCCTCAAGATTTCCATAGCGTTTCTTAAGCCACACACGAAATGCCTTCTCACAATTTTCACAGTAACACTCTCCGCCATACTCATTGGAAATATGCCAAGCCACAATATTATTATAATCCTGATAGCGTTCGGCAAGCTTCTCGGCAAGCCGCACAGAATATTTCCGATACACAAAACTATTGGGACAGGAATTATGTCTGGCGCCAAATTTGTGCTTCCTGCCCGTGATATCGGTGCGCAAAATTTCAGGATATTTTCTGGCCATCCATGCCGGATGTGCTCCTGTGCTGGTAGCCAGGCAGACTTTCATATCGTGTTTTTTCGCCAGTTCCATAATCTTATCGAGCTTTTCAAAACGATATTCCTCCTCAGAGGGCTGCAGTGCGGCCCAGGAAAATACATTTAAAGTCAAGGTGTCAATATGAGCCAGCTTAAGCAGACGCATATCCTCCTCCCAGGTATCTTCTGGCCACTGTTCTGGATTGTAATCTCCCCCATAAGCAATTTTTTGATGATTCCATACTTTTTCCCACATAGCAATCTTTATTCCTTTCGTTCTTCTATTTTATCTGTAAATATTCTTCACTTCATTTTTTATCTTTTCTTCACACATTCTTCCTTTCATTTTTTTATCTATCTTCAATTATTCCTTCAATTTTTTATCTTTTCTTCAGATATTCTTCTTTTTATTTTTTATCTTTTCTTCACATATTCTTCCTTTCTTTTTTTATCTTTTCTTTACATATTTATCATTTCAATTTTTTATCTATCTTCAATTTTTCTTTCATTTTTTTATCTTTTCTTTACATATTTATCATTTTATCTCTTCTTCACATATTCTTCTTTTTATTTTCTATCTTTTCTTCTCATATTCTTCCTTTCTTTTTTATCTCTTCTTTACATATTTATCATTTCATTTTTTATCTATCTTCAATTATTCTTTCATTACTTTGTCATTCTAAATATTCATAGTAACCATTGTACTCTTACCAATTGAAAACTGCAAGCTTTTGAGTTGCTCCATTTTATAATTATACCAACTAAAAAATCAGTAACTTAAATATAAGTTACGTTTACAGAAAAAAAAGGATGTGTTAAAATCACCTTATAACAACGATCTTAATTGTATAAATTGTATATGAAATTTAGATAACTTAATAGTTTCGCAATCACCTATTATATTGTAAGTAGAAAGGACTCTTATATTATGTCAACAATTATTGACACCATTATTTTCGACCTTGATGGCACTTTATTAAATACTTTAACAGATCTGACCAACAGTGTAAACTTTGCCTTAAACAAGTACCAGCTTCCCACCTATTCCGAAGATGCTATCCGTCAAATGGTTGGAAATGGTGTAACAGTGCTGATGGAACGTGCCATTCCTGGCGGACATGCCTTTGAAAAATTTGAGTGTTGCCTAAATGATTTTAAAGAACATTATGAGGCGCACAAAAAAGACTTTACCAAACCCTTTCCAGGAATCCTGGAGTTTTTGGCAGAAGCCAGCCAAAAAAACTACAAATTAGCAGTGGTCTCCAACAAATTTGATCTGGCTGTCAAAGGCTTATGTGAGGATTTTTTCGCTCCTTACATCACCACTGCCATCGGCGAATCTGCTCAGACAGCCCCAAAACCAGCGCCAGATACCGTCTTAAAAGCAATGCAAGAATTACAGGTTTCTCCACAACAATGTGTCTATGTCGGAGATTCTGATGTCGATATCGCTACTGCCCAAAACGCAGGCATTCCCTGTCTTAGTGTGAGCTGGGGCTTTCGTCCGCGTACCTTTCTGGAACAGCATGGCGCTGAGATCATTGCCGACACTGTAACTGAGCTAAAAGAAATTATTTTTCATTGGGAAGTGTAAAATGCTAGGAATCTATTTTAGTGGAACCGGAAATTCACGATATGCTCTGGAATGTTTTCTTCAAAACTTAGAGCCAGCGGCAAAAATATATGCTATAGAAGACAAAAATATATGCAAACATATCAAAGACCAGCAAGAGATTATCTTTAGTTATCCTGTACAATACAGCAATATTCCGAAAATGTTACAAGATTTTGTTGACAGAAATAAACGCCTGTGGAAAGGTAAAAAGATCTTTGTCATTGCAACAATGGCGCTGTTCAGCGGAGATGGCGCCGGTATGCTTGCCCGTCGCCTACACAAATATGGGGCGCAAATTACGGGCGGATTACATTTGAAAATGCCAGACAGCATCGCTGATATAAGGGCATTAAAACATCATCCGGCCAAAAATAAGGAACTGGTTAAAAAAGCGGAGAAAAAGATAATACGTGCCGCGCGCTCAATGAAGAAGGGAAACATTCCTCAGGATGGCATCGGTCTGCTGCCTCATTTAGCAGGATTATTTGGACAACGGCTCTATTTTAGGGACAAGACAACGCACTACTCCGATAAAATAAAAATTGATTCACATAAATGTGTTGGCTGTGGAAAATGTGCCAAATTATGTCCGATGAACAATATCGCAATGAAAGATCATTTGCCCAAGGCGGGCAATCGATGCACTATGTGTTATCGCTGTATCAATACATGTCCAAATAAGGCAGTCACTTTATTAGGCAAAAAAGTCATCCTACAGGGAACCATTGAAACATATTTAACACATTAAGAAAATCTATTAAAATCCCATAAAAATGGGAAAGGAAGCGCTTTAAATTTCTAAATACTTATTAAAATTTTAAAATTAGAGGGAGTTAATCTTATGGCAATAAAATATCATCTGACACCATTAGAGATTGTAAAGCTGCTTGGATATACCAAACCTGCAGCCAAAGAAGAATTACAACAATTTGAACAAGAAAATAATATAAAACTGCCTACACAATTGTTTGATTTCTTGAGTTACGCCAGAAATAATCCTCTGTTTTCCACTGCAGATATCTGGGCCAGCGAACTCTGGCCTTATTTTTCCTATCAATATATTGAGGAAGGAATTGAAGACTGCCGCCAGGATTTTACAGATCCCAAATTTTGTGAAGGAAATGATTTTTATCCATTCTCAAAAATCCCCAAAGAGCAATGGCCGGATTTGGTTACCAATTATTTACATATTGGCAGCGATTATGCTGCAGGAGTGGTATTTTTTGGCATCGAAGAAAAAGATCTGACACAGGAAAATCCACCTGTCTATCTGCAGCATGAAGCTGATCCAATCACTGATTGGAAATTGATGTTTCATACATTAACAGATTACTTAATGAACATTGTTCTGGATATTCTAACTTGTGAATATTATGACACTGGAGCATACGTTTTAGAAAAATCAGGATGGAGCCTCTTCCAGTCTGAATATGATAATGAGGAGGAAATGCGTGCATATCTCCTTGAGAAAAACATTGACTTATCTAAAATGCCAAAATATGCTAGCTGTTTTAAAGAAGATCCTTTCCATCGCTGTTGCTTTGACGAAGCAGAAAAGGTTTTGTATATCATTACAAATGATATTATTGATCATGAAATCCAGGTAGTAGCATGGAAGAAATACTAGTTTTTGCGATTTTATTATATGAAGAACTGGTAACAAAAGACGAATATAACAAAAGGCTGGATGAATTATTTCTTGATCACCCTGAAAATGATGACTTACTGTATTTAGAATGGGAAACAGATACAAACAAAGCAATTACTTATATCAGTACACATATTGACTACAATACCTTTGATTATGAACAGTTTGGTAAAATCTTAATGAACAAGTTAAAG
>Ga0137306_100572_pt1 | contig 48774 bp, 40 predicted proteins | sample Inofroosms_March_FD_97187 | JGI IMG/M metagenome (GOLD analysis project Ga0137306, IMG submission 97187) | Mouse cecal microbial communities from Vienna, Austria - N-Acetylneuraminic and N-Acetylglucosamine D2O microcosms_March | ecosystem: Host-associated > Mammals > Digestive system > Large...
GTTGATCGTGGCTGTTATTGTTGTGTGCTTTTCTTTCATCAACCTTGTCAATACGACAATCACAAACTTTCTGTCCCGTAGGCAGGAAATTGGAATGTTACAGGCGATTGGTTTGAGTAAAAAGCAACTGCTCAAAATGCTGTGTTATGAGTGGTTGATTTATTCCGTTTTTGCTACGCTTGTAACATTGGTTTTAGGGACTGGATTGGGCTTCCTATCCGTACAGGTAGTTGTGAAAACGATGAATCCATACTTTTATTATTCATTTCCGTGGCTGATCGTATTGATATATTTAGCAATCCTGCTGATTGTGCAGTTTACCTTGATTTCTTACACAACTGGAAATCTGAAAAAGCGATCTCTTGTGGCGCAAATCAGGGCGATGGAATAACCGTATGGGAAAAGCGGGGCGGCGTGTGCTGCCCCGCTTTTCCCGCCATTTCCCAAAGAAATACACCACATTCTTTGGAATCTGCTCGCTCCGTCTATGGCGGATGACTCATAAAGACTGGGATCGATCCCACTGATTGCCGTAAGATAAACAACCGTTCCCCAGCCAGATTCCTTCCATATCATGGAAATCACATATAACGACCTGTTTTCTTTCTGCATCATTTTTGGATTTCTGGCTTATTTTATACATGATTCAACTGTTGGACCCTACGTTAAATTTTGTCTTCACTGTGGCTTTTTGATGCCCTGCAGCACCCTGTTGAGCTGCTGGATCTGCTCGATATCGGTGCCGGACTGCTTCAGCAGGCTAAGCAATGTCATACGCCCCATCATACGGACCAAAGCCGGGTTGTCTTTGACAGCCTCCGCCACATCGCCATGGCTGGAAGCCCCTTTCGCCATCATCTGACTGATGATTTCACCTGCCTTTGGATTGGACTGAATATCAGCCATTTTATCGTGAACCGAGAAAAAGGCAGGATCATCCGCTCCTGTGTCAAACCAGTTCACCACCGGCGCACGGCCGGGCATATGATACTTCGGATTTGGTTCCTCGACTTTATGGATCATCATGGCTGAATGGCAGCCGTCCGCCCGGGCTTCAATGGAGTGACAGCCTGTGATCGGAACGTGGAATTTAAACGCCACATGTCCCTTCTGGGTTTCCACCTGCCTGCCATCTACATACAGTGTAACCTCCGGCTGATTGGAATAAACCTTAATCTCCGTCACATCCTCCGCGCGGTCCGCATAACGTCTGCCGCACAGATGGACGAAAGACTCCTTTTTGTTCCATGCCGCCTTGTAAAGATAAAACGGATCCTTTTTCAGCCGGCGGTCAAAGGTGACCAGCCCCTTCTGATTCTGCCCGGGTTTACCGCCCTCCTCCCTGCCGTCGGCGCCAAAGTCGAACAGATTCCAGACATGGGTCGCCCACAGCCATGGACGTTCTTCTATCATCCGGAGCATATGCTCATGGTAGACACATTGATAGCTCTCTGTGTAATCCCCACGTTCCGGGACAGCACTCTGATACAGAGGATTGGCATCCGCGCCGTATTCGCTGAAACCAATCGCCCGGTCGGGATATTTTGCATGGTACTCGTCAAAAAATTCATCATTTTGCTCCAGATCCCCCAGATACCAGCCAAAGTACAGATTGTAGCTGTTGACGTCCGGAATTTCCAGGATTGGGCTTTCTATCTCCAACATAAATACATCTGCCATGGTCGTCAGCCTGGTAGAATCCAGCTTATGGCACAGATCATTGAGCGCACGGTGGTTTTCCAGTAATTCTTCATTGACCGCGCTGGCAGCCGTGATCTCATTGGAAAGCCCCCATACCGCGATACAAGGATGATTATAATTCTGTACGATAAGCTCTTCCATCTGGGAAAGCGTATTTTCACGCCCATTTGCCATATGCATCGTAATGTAAGGAATCTCTGCCCACACAATGATACCATTCTCATCACATAAATCGTAAAACTCCTGGGCATGCTGATAATGTGCCAGACGCAGCGTATTGGCTCCCAGTTCCCGAATAATCTCCATGTCCTCCTTCTGCATTTCCAATGTCAGCGCATTGCCGGCTCCCTGCCGGTCCTGATGACGGGAAACACCGCGCAGCGGGTAACTACGTCCATTGAGGATAAAGCCCTTCTGTGGGTCTATCTCAATCTTCCTGCAGCCAAAACGGGCGGATATTTCATCACCACTGGAAAGAATGGCAGCAACTGTATAAAGATAAGGATCCTCCACCCCGTCCCATAGATGGACATCTTCCATGGCGAATACTGCCTGGGCATGGCCAGAAGCCACCGGAACAGTCTGTGTCTGCCCGTCTATCATAAAGCTCACTGTATGGTTTTCACTGTTTTCGCCTTCTACCCATGCTTCCGCGGTCACAGCCGCAGTTCCTGTGTCCAGATCCACCACCGGCGTTACTTTAATCCCCGGTGTGCCGCAATAACCCAGCGCAAAATGCACGGCGGGTACTACGATAAGTCCCACATCCCGGTACAGACCGCCATAAAAAGTAAAATCTGCTTTCTGAGGGTAGACCCTGTCATTATCACTGTTATCTACTGAAATCGACAGCACATTATGTTCACCCAAATGATCCGTCAGATCTATGTGGAAAGCGGAATAGCCGCCTTCATGCCGGGCCAGCTTTTCGCCGTTTATATATACTTCCGCTGTCATGGCAGCACCTTTACACTGCAGCCATACGCGCTCGCCGTCCTCCAATTGAAGGCATGGCAGGTTTTGTACATACCAACACGTACCACGGTGATAATCATTGCCGCCGTCCTGTCCGTCAACGGCATTCCATGTATGGGGAAGAGTCACTGCTTCTCCCGTGCTGTCTGTGGGTTCTGTCTTATAAAACTGCCATCCCTCATTTAAAGAAATAAATTTTCTCATAAAAACCTCCTTATGCCGCTTTCTGCGCGGCCGCTTTCTTATCTGCAATACGCTTCTGGACTTCGACCATTTCCTCCTTGCTCAAAGAGCAGAAACGCATAGAGACCAGTGTGATACCCCATCCTATGAGCGGGAGGCCGAACATCAGCACCAAAGTCATCCAGAATACACCCCCTGTTAATTCATCCGTAGGCTGCGGCATCGTCTCCCGATAACCGATCAGTGCAACCGCACTGGTAGCAATAAGCGCGCTGACGGAAGATACGATCTTGTCGATCAGGCTGTAAACACCAGAGACAACAGCCGGGATATACTTACCGCCCCGGTCCAGTTCATAGTCGATCACATCGGCCATGAAAGCAGTGTTGCCGGTCGTCACACACATCTTTGTGGCATTCAGGGCCAGCGTCAGGATGACATAGACCGCCATCAGCGGCATGGCAGTCGAAATATTACGTGTATTGCCCCCCATATGCAGGACAACGAAAAAGAGAATTGTCGCAACAGTCACATAAATACACATATAGCTCCAGGTAACTATCGTTTTCTTATTCCCATGCTTCCCGGCATATTTTGCGCCAATAAACGCAAACAGAATGGAAGGTATGATGCTTACTGTAGTCAATGAAGTGGAGATCGACATATCTCCGATGATAATACCGCCCATCATCGTAGTGATGATCGTCTGGCTGGACACCTGCTGCGCAATCTTGTCAGAAGCGCCGGAAGCGATGTAGCACTGCAGCGGACGGTTGTTCTTCAATACCTCCACCATATCCTGCAGCTTGAGCTTTTCCCTTTTTGCAGAAGTACCTACAAAGTTTTCCGGCCTGTCATACTCTGAGATGCCAATACAGGTAAGGATACATCCGACAGCGGACACTGCTATAGTCACCCAACAGACAGACGCCAGAAATTCCAGATTGAAGCCGCCGTATTTTGGCATCAGCACCACATAGAAGACCATGTTCAAAGCGATTGGAACCACATAGTTGAAGATCGTACTCCATACACCGACCATGGGACGCTGTTTTGGGTCATTGGTCATCAGGGCATACAATGTCTGTCCCGTCATGTTGTAAAGTGTATAGCCAATAATGTAGATCACATACAGCAGCACAAAGGTTACAATGCCATGGCCTTTGCCGGCAGCCCAGTTGAACATCATCAACGTGGCAAGTACCATGACTGCCCAGCCGCAGACTAACAAAATTCGCACCTTGCCAAAACGGGTATTTACTTTATCGTAAATAAAAGCAAGCATTGGATCCGTAACCGCGTCAAAGATACGGGTGAATGTCAGGATCCCTCCTACCGCTACCGTTGCAATGCCAAAGCCGATGCTGGCCGAATAGCTTGCCATACCGATCAGGCAATAAAAACCCATGCCAACAAAGCCGCTGGCAGCAACCATGATGATCTGCCACAATTTGGCTCTGCGGTACTGCACACCATCTATTTCACTTTGACTCGATTTGTTTTGAGACATAACAAAAATCCTCCTTTGAATTTAATAAAATAATCTGAGATCTCTTGAATTTATTATATAAAAAAAGATTTTTGTATTTGTTCAACAAATCATGATTTCATTCAATTTTTAATGAATATCAAAAACCAATGTAATAACTATACATTTACTGCCTCTCTCACTAAACGGTTATATTGACGGAATAAAAGGAATCCCCCGATCACCACAGACAATAAATCCGCTGCCATATGCGCGGCAGCAATACCGGACATGCCAATAAGCTCATGGAGCAGGTACAGAAGCGGTATTAATAACGCCCCCTGCCTCAGCAGGGACATGACTGTTGCCGAAAGAGCATTCCCGGAAGCCTGCACGAAATTAGTACTAAGATAGTAAAGCCCAATCACCGGGCTTGCGGCCACGAGAAACAGCACCAGTTCAGAAAATTATAAATCCAGGTTTTCGAACCACAAAAATCTGGATTTGGAAGCCAAGCTATATGCAAATATGACAATGACCCTTTCCGAATATTACCTCAATAATGCCGATACATCCATCCGCACAAAATCAATATTATCTTCCTATGTCTATACCTTTTTATATGCGTTTGGCATCCATGATGAGCGACTGGTCCAAAAAAAATATGACAGGTTGATGCAAATGAAATATCTAAAATGATTGTTCATTGATTTTTGCGCATGCCTGCAGATTAGCTTTTGTGAAAAGATAGCTGTCCGGAATTCATTTTTTCTTTTAATCATTCATGAATTTTTTAACAAAATAGAAAATAATTTTACATGCCGCCCTGCATTTCATGTATACTGAAAATAGAATTGATCCACAGGACTATATCCAGTAAAAAACTAAGGAGGGCTGCCCATGCATATAAAGCCTGATATTCATGTAGTAGATTTTTTAAAACAAGTCCGGAAATGTCGTTCGGAAGTATTGTTTGAAACTCCGGAAGGCGACCGTCTCGCCCTCAAATCCACATTAAGCCAGTATATTTTCTGTACGATAGCTTCAAATCCTCTTCATTTTCAAAGCGGGACGATCCGTTTTGAAAATGAAGAGGATCAAAAACTTCTAAGTGATTTTTTAGAGGCAGAAACAGGACACAGATTTTAGATGCGTAAAAATCCGCATAGGAATGAGGAATGTATGAACCTTCAAGAGAGACTGGATTTTTTTCAACAGCTAATCCAGTGTAGCCATAATCTTCCCCTGCACAGTTACGAACCGGAACTTATCCTCACGAATTCCGATATCCCGCCGGAAGCGGCTTCCAGGGACGACGCTACCTTTATTTTATTAAGCCTGGGGGATTCGATCAGGAGCCACATAGAAAAAGGAATTCGGGAACCTTTATTTGTAGACGATCATCTTGGACTGATCTGGATCGTTGTATTTGAATATGAAAAAAATTTACCGCGCGGCATCCACACATTGGGTCCCGCCTATTCCGGCAGGAATTCTTACCAGAACATGAAAAAGGAACTGGATAAACATGATCTTTCGGTAAGCAGCCGCATCAAAGTATTTAAGATGTTTGAGCATATTCCGATCATTCCGACCAGCCAGCTCTTTCAATATGCAGTTATGCTGCATTACTGTGTTACCGGCAGACGAATCACCACCAATGACCTCCATTTTGCGGAAAAATCGACCCAAAAGCAGTCTTCCTCAGAAATACATCTGATCACAGAAGAACACCGTGGGATATGGCTGGCGGAACAGGAATTTATGAATATGCTGCGTGAGGGGAATCCAAACTACCTGGATGCCCTTGCACGCTGCTCCAGCTTAAGCGACGGCCCCCGCTTCGACGTGGGCGACTCCCTGCGCAGGGCAAAATCAACTTCTATTGTCCTTCTGACACTCTGCTCCAGGACCGCCATTGAAGGCGGGGTAACCCCTTCTGTCGCTTATACCCTCAACGACTACTATATGCAGATGATAGAAGACTGTAAAAATATTGCAGAAGCATCGACCGCATGCCATATTCTGGTAGAAGATTATGTACAGCGAATACAGCAGGAAAAGTCTAAAAATGCCGTTTCCGGACAGATTCAAAATATCTGTAATTACATTGCCATACACATCAAAGAGAAATTGACCATCACCCAATTGGCGAAACAGGCCGGCTACACAGAATACTATTTTTCCCACAAATTCAAAAATGAAACCGGCTGCAGCGTAGCCGATTATATTAAACGCGAGAAAATTCAGCAGGCAAAGCTGCTGCTTTCGGGAACAAAAATGAGCATTCAGGAAATCAGCGATGAATTATCCTTCGGCTCCAGAAGCTATTTCTCTTCTTCCTTTCAGAAAGAAACAGGCCTGTCACCCAGTGAATATCGGGAACAAAATATGAAACTTTAGTATACAATTCCCCTCAGCCATACTGCGGGGAATTGGTTAAATTTAAATCAAAAATGATATTTTCCGGCTGTCACCTTTTCTATCCTGCCATCCGGCAGGATGACTTCTGCTTCTGTATTAGACGGGATCTGTATTTCATAACTCACTTTATCGCCCTCGTATTTCCATCCGCTGATGATTTTTCCTATCGGAGACTGGTAGGCTGCTTTTGCAAACTGCATGGCTCTGTGCGGCTGCGGCTTGACCGTAATCTTACCATCCCGAAGATGGATGCCGCAAACTCCCTCAAACAGCCAGCCGCAGACAGCGCCGTAAGAATAATGGTTCAAGGAAGCTTTCACCTCCCCTTTTTCATTGATACCGTCCCAATTTTCCCAGATAGTGGTGGCTCCTTTTTTGACCGCATAGAGCCAGCCCGGCATGGTATCCTGCAGCAGAAGCCTGTAAGCGGTCTCCACATAGCCGTGATCCGAGAGTACCTTGCATAGGGACGGCGTCGAAAGAAACCCGGTATTCAAGTGGTATCCGTTTTTCACCACCAGGTCGTTCAGGTCAGCAGCGGCCTGCTTTTTCTCTTCCTCACTGAGCAGATCAAAAGAGATGGCGCGCACATACTCTGCCTGACGTTCGGAGCTGATCTTTCCGTCCTGCGTGGCAATATGACGGAATGCCTTCTTCGCATTTTGTGCAATCTCACTATACATTTTAGCATCTTCCGGCTTGCCGAGGATTTCCGCGATCTCAGAAAGCATTCTTCCTGACTGCGCGAAATAAGCTGTCGCAACCTTACTTTGAGGTTTTCCCATGACACTCGTCGATTCCACATCCGGCTCGAGCCACTCGCCATAGTCGATTCCAGTATCGATCGTATATGCCGCATAAGGATTTTGCTTTGCGCCTCCTTTTTCTGACAGCATCTTCTGCATCATCTTTTCCATTTGTTCCTTCGGCATCTTTTCTGCCATTGCCCGGTATTCTTCCGGGACAGCGGATAAATCTGGTTTACCTTGTTCCTGCTTCTGCGCGGCGCGCCCCTGCAGGAACTGGTACCAAGCTTTCATCATCTCATAGTTTTCTTCCAAAATCCGTTTGTCTCCATAGCGCTTGTATAACGCATAAGGCACAATGATACATGCATCGCCCCAGCCCACAGAACCGGCCAGCAATCCAGAGAAATAGCCGGGTACATTGTTCCTGGGCGCGATATTGGCCACCTTGCCGTCCTCATGCTGTGCCAGCCTGCACTCTGCCAGCCATTTGCGGATGACCGGGTAACAGTCCTGTAAAAAAATGCCGGTATCCACAAAAACGCCCATATCGCCTGTCCATGCGGCACGCTCCCGGGTCGGACAGTCCGTCGGCACATCACAGAAATTGGATTTCTGGCTCCAGATACTGTTTTGCACCAGTTTGTTCACGGTCTCATCGGAACACTCGAAGGTGCCAAGCTGCTCCATTTTGGAGTACACGGCAATGGAAGTAAATCTCGCGCTGCTAAGGCTCACATCTGTTTCTATCTTCGCATAGCGGAAGCCCCAAATCGTAAATCTGGATTTATAATGGTTCTCTCCCTCTTTACAGGTATATATGACACGCTGATGAGTGCCTCCCTCTTTATGCCGCTTTCTGTCCTGAAAATTCTCCTGCGTAAAGTTCCCGTTTTCATCCAGAGTCTCGCCATGCGTCAGGATGATTCTGTCCCCGGCATGGGCAGTTACCGTAAATTCAATATAGCCAGCCAGATTCTGCCCGTAATCGATGACCGTTTCCCCATTGGGGGTTTTCATGAGTTTTCCCTCGAAACGCTCCATTTCTGCGATCGGGGCACAGTTGGAGCAGCAGAAATTCTCTATGCCGAACTCTTCCACTTTCACTTCGTGGTACTCCCTGATCTCCTCGATACGTGCATCGACCACTTCCCCCTGCTGCATATCATTTTCACGGACAGGGCCGCACTGGGAAGCCTGCCAGCTCTTATCAGAGATACATACGGCCTGCCCGTCTACTTCCAGTTGAAAATACAAGGCCACATCTTCACCGTAAAGGTTACGGTCCCCGTCAACACCCGATGCACTGCGGTACCAGCCGTCCCCTAAGATCACCTGAACTTCATTGGTTCCCTCTCTTACCAATCCTGTCACATCAATGGTCTGATAAGCCAGCTTTTGACTGTAGTCATATGTGCCAGGCGCCAGCACAAAATCTCCCGCCCTGCTGCCGTTGATGTTTGCCTCATAAAGGCCGTGGCAGGTGATATAAAGCCTCGCCTTTTCCCCTTTCGGCGCAGTAAATGAAGTCCTCAGATAACTTGCCGGCTTATGCTCTTCCGGGTCGCAGGTAAGTTCGGGATTGATCCATTTTGCCACAAAACCGTTTTTTTCAAGAATTCCCATTTCAAACCACGCCTCTTCGCTCCACTCCCCCACGGTGTCTGTTTCATCCCAAAGGCGTATGGACCAGAATACCTGCTGCCTGCTTTTAACAGACACGCCTAAAACAGCATGCATCTCATTTGACAGTACTTTGCCGCTATTCCAGATGACCGCTCCGTCGCAAACAGCCCGGATCTCATATGCCGTCTGCCTTTTTCCTCCATCGCAGTTCCATGTGAGATATGGATTTACGATATCAATACCGATCGGGTTTCTCATATGTTCCGTTCTTAAATTTACAGCATTCATACAATCTCCTTTTGCCAAACTGCTCATTGTAGTTTTACTACAGCGCCTTTTGTGATTCCGTTTTCATTATAAGCATCGATACGTACATAATACTCCTGCGATCTTACCAGCGCCCCGATCCGTTTTGTGACAGGCGCGTCCGTCTTTTTCCTCACATCTTCAAATGCCCTGTAGATCTGATAGCTGTGATACAGCTTCTCTTCCTCATGTCCCCACAAAATGTTGTAGCCTACAGCATCTTTCGTCCCCTTGATCGCCGCCAGGATATCCAGACGGTCTTCACTTCTGGAAACCTTAAATACCGGGGCTTTCGGTTTCTCACCATGGCCGATGCCGAATACGCGCAGCCCTGAGATGCAAGGTGTCACTCCATAAGGAATCTCCATGATAGTCAGACGGATGTATCTGGCCGAGATACCGTCCTCTCTGACGATAAAGTCATGCGGCAGGTCGCTTGTAACCTGTGATTTATCTTCAATCATAAAGTATTCCTTCCCATCTGCGGAGCCTTCCAGCTTCCACCTTGTAACCAGATTTCTTTCTTCAATATATCTGGGCTGTGTAGCGGAACCCTTGATCTCCCCCGGTGATTCGATGGGCAGCTCATCATCGGCAAAATTAATCTGGACCGCCCTTACATCCATTGTCTTTTCCAGATCGACCTCCAGCCAATGCCCGCTCTTAGCGCTCCCTGCCCTCCACCATGTCCGCGAATCCTCATTGACTGCTAAGGAAGCGCCTTTTCCTTCAGCTTCGGAAGATGCCGACACCGGGCACGCATAATTCAGCAGATACCACTGGGGTTCTCTCCATGGGTCAATTTTTCCTTCTTCTACCGCAATCGGCCAGTCGCCGTAGTTCTGGCTGCAGAACAGTTCGCCGTCTTGATCAAAGCCTGCCGGCCAGATACCGACCCGGCGTTCAAACTGGTGGTTCACACTAATGCGCATGGTAGACGCATGCCATAAATTCCCAACTTTATCATACATAGTAGAACCATGTCCGGCTCCCGGCATATAACCGCCCGGATGATAAGAAAACGGATTATTCTTTGCCAGTTCAAACGGTCCAAGTGGCGAATCCGCCACATAGACCCCGTCCGCGTAAACATTATACTCTGCCCCCGGGCAGGCGTACTGCAGATAATATTTCCCTTCCCGTTTGTCCATCCACGGCCCTTCGATAAACGGCCGTCTGGTGAACATGCCGCGAATCTGCGGGATATATTCCCTGGGCAGTTGTTCCGGCGACATGCCGCTTTGTTTGACAAATCCCTGGAACATCATCTCCACTTCCTTTTCGCTTCTTGGGAATTCACAATTGTCTACACCCACCCTCTCATAGCCCCGCTCGTAACCGTCTCCCGAGAGTAGCTCGATGCGCTCTGTTTTTGGAAGCATGGTTTCAGGATGAAGTTCTACGCCCCAGATCGGCGTGATATTGGAACATCCCCAGTAAAAATAGATTTTCCCGTCATCATCGAAAAACAGATGGGGATCCCAGAAATCAAAGGTGCCTTCTATTTCTTCATATGGCCCGTTCAAAATATCTTTTGTCCGGTAATAGTTGCAGATTTCTCCCTTTTTTGAAGCACAGAAGTACACATACTCTCCGCATACCCGCGCATCCGGCGCATAATCGTAGAGGGGCAGATTCTCCGGCAGCCGGTGCGCCTCCCACTCCACCATATCTTCAGACACCCACACACTTAAATTCATGGACGCAAAGATATAATACTTTCCCTGAAATTGAATCATGGATGGATCCGCCGCCTCCCGGTCGATCTGCAGCTTTCCATGAGAGCGCGGATCCATATTAAACTGATAACGATAGGGAACATTGATTGGATTGCAATAGTATTTCATCTGTTTCTCCTTTCTGCCTACAGGCTTCCAAGACAAGACAGGCTCGGTTTCGCGCTCCTCTCCTGTGTTTCTCTGTTGACTGCGATCAAACCGAACGTCATGCTGTAGCCTTTCTGCCACTCAAAATTGTCCAGCAATGACCAGTACATATATCCTTTTACCGGAATCCCGTCGCGGATGCAGTTTGCCACGCCGTCTGTCACTTTCTTGATAAAATCCACACGTTTTCTGTCGTCGTCTACTGCAATCCCATTTTCCGTTACCATGATCGGAATGTTCAGTTCTTTATAAGCTTTGCGGATGCAGGTTTCCAGCGCCTGAGGATAGATTTCATAGTCCATCTGGGTAAGCTCCGCCCCTTCCGGCGCCGCACAGATGCCATCTGCATCATACACCGAACGCGTATAATTCTGAAGTCCAAAAAAATCGTCCTCTTTCAGATACGGAGCATAATGCAGGAATTCTTCCTTCCACTCCTTTTCCGCGTTTTCTTCGCCGCCTTCTTTTGCCTGGATATCATGGAGCGAAAGCGTAATCCCAACCTGGAGAGATGGGTTTACTCCCTTAATGGCTTTTTTCGCTGCCTGATGTGCCCGCATCACCAACAGATCTCCCTCCGGAGTTCTTGCACTGACAAATATCTGGGGTGTTGGAACTCCAAACACCTTCCTGTTCTCCTCACCTTGTTTTTGCATATTTTCCATCATCTTCTGCATATTCAACCCGACCTGCACGCTGCCTTCCGTGTCTTTTGCCGCATCTGCCAGAGCCCGTGCGGCATCTGCCTTCTGTAACCCTGACATTTTTGCCGTCATCTGCTTTTTAAACCGTTCAGAGATTGCCGCGATCTGCAGCCCCATGTTTGCCTCATTGATGGTGCAGACATAGTGCATATAAGACCCCAGTTTTTCCGTGACATACCTGCAATAATCCGCAAACAGCCCGATGGTCTCTTCATTCTCCCATCCACCCTTTTCGATCAGCCATTTGGGCGAGGTAAAATGGAGCATTGTCACCACCGGCTCAATACCGTTTGCTTTACAGCACTCCAATACCTTCCGGTAATGTTCGATTTCCGATTCGTCATACTGTCCCTGCACGGGTTCGATCCTTGCCCATTCGATCGAGAAACGATACGCATTTAATCCGGCCTCCGCCATCATCCGAATGTCTTCCTCGTATCGGTTGTAGTGGTCTACCGCATCCAGCGACGGTTCCGTAAAAGATGTAGATTCCATCTGCTCCATTGCCCAGTAATCGCTGTGGATGTTGTTTCCTTCCACCTGATGCGCTGCTGTTGCCGCTCCTATCAAAAAACCTTCTGCAAACTTCCCCATTTTTGCTTCCTCCTCTTTTATGAAATGTATTGATTTAAAAATCCGGCGCTTACCTGCAGCGATTTGATTGGCGATCTTTCTATCCAGTTTTTGTGGCTTTCCAGTATGACCGCATCCACATTTACATCAAGCGCCTGCCGGATCAGCTCATCCAGGTCCATGTTCCCGGTTCCCAGTTCCATACTGTCGGATTTCAAAATCGGTGTCATGGACGGGCCTGTCACCCTTGTGCCTCTGTCATTAATATGATAGAGTTTCATACGTCCGCCCAGCTTTTTCATCAAGGTAATCGCTGAAATGCCAGCCTCTGTCGGCCAGTAGGAATCCAGTTCAAAATTCACATACTCCGGATCTGTCTCTTCGATCAGGATGTCATAAGCCGTTTTCCTCTTTTCCACTTTACGGAATTCACAGTTATGATTATGGTACAACAGCCGGATGCCCGATCGGACAAGCGTTTTTCCGCAAGTATTGAGATCCTTGGCCAAACCTGCTACCGCCTTTTTGTCAGAATAGTCAAATCGATACATACCTGTGATGACAACTTTATCTGTGCCAAAGTCCTTCGCTTCTTTGATCACCGCCGCCGCATCTCTCTTGATGCTGCCCAAATCTTCATGTACGCTGACTACGCAAAGCCCTGCCTGCGCGAGCATCCCCCTCCAGTCAAAATTCCCACCCTTACCCACTGGCATTCCTGCTGCTTTTGTCATCATCCTTACTATAAAAGGAGTCGGACGTATCATAAAACCATTCACTTCCAGCCCGTCATATCCGGCGGCCTTAACTGCCTTCAGAGTCTCTAAAGCCTGTGCCTCATTTTTACATACTGTTCCCAGCATAATCTGCTGTACTGCTTTGACTGCCATAAAATCCCCTGCCTTTCGCAAAATGCTCTTTAAAAAAATTATACTTCATCCATCTGCCTTCTGTGTTTGAAAATTACTGTTTATGTTTGAAAATTCATTTTTATATTCCCAACATGGTAATGATTTGCTCCCTCATACTCACTTAGGGAATAAGTTCAATCTGGGCGTGTTAATGTGTATTTTCTTCAATTTCAGATAACAATTCCAGTTTTACTGCCATATCGTCCATGCAGAGCTTTTCCCCAGTAGTACAGGAAATGTTGCGAAGTCTTTGCGTATGGCCCTGGGTTCTTTGATCGTACAAAAGAAACTTCTGTTTTCTGACCGTGAACTTGTGGCCAGCCATGGCTCCGCCCAATCATAAGGGGAAACGTGAAAACACCGGTTGAGTTTGGCGCAAAGCTGGATTTAAGCATAGATGAAAAGAGTTATGCCCGGATTGAAACGATCTCATTCGATGCATATAACGATCCATGGAAAGAAAAACAACTTTTTATTAAAAAGCTTTGTGAAAGAACACTTGCATAATCATCCGCACACGCGTTATACTGTTATTGTATTGATATAGGTATGAAAAAAGACAGGAGGTATTGATTATGGAACGCTATGTATGTGAACCCTGCGGATATATTTATGATCCCGAAGTGGGTGATCCGGACAACGGAATCGAGCCCGGCACCGCATTTGCAGATCTTCCGGATGACTGGGTATGTCCGGTATGCGGACTTGGAAAAGACGAATTTGTGGTAGAAGAATAATCTTAGAAATATGTAAAACAGGAAATCACATTGCAATCTCCTGTTTTACATATTTTTTTATGATACAGATGTAGGTTTTACCGCGCTTAAGCGCTGCCTGCCTTTCATCATCTCACCTCTGCGCCGGACCGCCTCATTGAGAATCACTATAAGAAGGCTGACCGCCAGCACAAAGTAAAAGCTGCTCCCTCTTGCCACATACAGCGACGGCATGAGATACGCCTGTGAAAACACCTGACTGAACACTCTGCAGTACAGCAGCTCTGTGATTCCCTGTGCACCCGGAAGCGGAAGCATGTCCACCGCCACGGATACCGAAGCCTGCAGAAGCATCACGGTCAGAAAGCCGGTCCCCTCCTGGGAAAAGCCGCGGTACACCATCCCGGTCAGGAAGAACAGGCTGCACCTCTGCAGAAATGTGATCCCCAGGATCAGCAGCATCCTATACTTCTGTTTTACAAGAAAGCGGACTGCGTCCTGATAACCGCCGATAAACTGATGAATCTTGTCCGCCCTCTGGTCCGATGGCCTCATGATCCGGAGCCGTGTCAGGAAATACTCAACCTGAAAGATCAGCTTCTTCATTGCTTCCGGCGCAACCATCACCGCCAGCAGCACAGCCACCAGGACGACGTGCAGCACAAGCCCCAGTATATAGAGGCCGAAATATTTCTGAAGGTAAGATCTCAGCGGATCATACCAGAATAACAGCATGGCGCATCCGATGATCACCAATACGAATTTATAAAGCAGCGCAACCGTCATCAGAACAACTGAGCTGTCCGAAAGCGCATTTCCATCTTTCTTCATATAGTAAAGCTGCACCGGCTGTCCTCCGGTAGAGGAGGGTGTGATACCGGAATAAAAAAATCCAATGAATGAATAGGAAATACATCTGCAAATCCCGCTGCTGTCCGGGTTGATCATCCGCAGCAGGTACCAGATCATCCCTCCTTCCGCGCATACAAAAAACAATGCGGCCACAAGGATCTGGATCAGGCAGGGAAGGGAAAGGCCTTTGAGCGCCTTCCAGATCTGGTCCCAGTCCTGCCCATGCAGTACCGTATAAAAGGTCAGCCCCATGATCAGAAGAAATACAATATAATTGACCAGATTTTTCCGGATTCTCTGCTTTCTCTCAGTATTCATATACAGCCTCCGGTTTCCTAAGCTTCCAGGATTCCTCCGGATGCACGATCTCTTCCAGGGCGCCTTCGAACAGGATCTTTTTGTCCGGATATTCATAAAAATCTTTCGGCGTTACCAACGAGAAATGTTTTTCCGAAACCTGGATTCCATTCTCCGACAACAATCTTGCGATATAGGAAGAACAGGTATAGTGGTTTTTCTGGTAAAATGGAATACCGCACAGAATGAACGGCAGTCCCAGCACAGCATAGTGATAATGAAATCGCTGCCGCATATCCTGTTCCAGCACCTGCCGGATCTGCTCCTTCTGCTGCCCTGTACATTTCATTTCACAGATCATATAATCTGCAGTCGGAAATGCACGCAGGATCTTTCTCTTATTCTCCTTTTCGAATCCTGCGATTACCGGGATAAACGGGTTCCGCCTTCCGAAGCTGTACGCTTCGTCCAGTTCCGCATCCATGGAAATGACCACATGAATATATTTCTGTTTTAAAAAACGCCTAATAAGATATGCAAAAATCCCCGGCGTATCTACCAATGCTATGTAAATCCGCGCCACTGTCTTTCCCCCTCGCTGTCTTTTTTATGCACTTATCTACTGAAACTGATATACTTTCTTCGCCAGCCGGTAGCCGCCGATGGTCAGCTTGCTTCCCAGCTTTCCGGGCAGATCAGTCAATCCGCTGATAGTCCCAAATTTCAGCCGGTAATATAATCTGCGGTCGTTGGATTTGATGCCGCTCCACAAGTTCTTTTTCTTTGTATATGCTTCCTTGGAATTAATCAGAAGCAGATGGATAGAGGAGATCGCCATCATGATAGAAATATTTCTCCGCATATAGGCTGCCAGCTTCGGATACTGCTCTGCCACCTTATCCAAATCCATACACTGCGCCACCAGTTCCGTCACCTTGATCTGCTGATCGATCCGCCGCATCAGCACCTTTTCATTGACCGACTGATCCTCCCGGCCAAGGTAATATTGGTACAGAGCAATGTCCATATAATACAGTTTCTTCACATAGGGAAGAGGCTGGTACGCGAACAGATTATCTACATAAAATGTATGCTCCGGCAGTCGGACTCCGGATCGGTGCAGCACCTCTGTGCGGTAGACCAGAGCATGCATGATCAGATACTGGGACGGCGAAAAATGATTGATCTCATTCCATGTACACAGCGCATCCGTAGGAAATACGTTCCGGTAGCTCATCTCCCGGGACGTTCCCTCATCCAGATGGTTATACACGTAGTTGCATACAAACAGGTCCGGCATCTCTTCTGGATTTCCGGCGTCGCAGAATTGCTTCACCTTTGTCAAAAGCTTTCTGTATGCCGACTCTTCCAGCCAGTCGTCCGAATCCACTACTTTATAATACTGCCCCCGGGCAAGCTCCAGACCTTTGTTGACTCCTGCCCCGTGACCGCCGTTTTCCTGATGTACAGCCTTTACGATGCCGGGGTATTTTCTCTCGTAATCGTCCGCAATCTCTCCGGTGTTGTCCATGGAACCATCGTCTATGATCAGGACCTCCACGTCCTCTCCGCCCTTTACCAGGGAATTGATACAGCGTTCCATATAATCCTGCGAATTGTAGCAGGGAATTGCAAATGTGATGTATTTCATGATGCCCCTCCTCTTCGAAATCGTCCGCCTGCCTGACGCCGCGGCCGGCAGCTTTTTCAAATCTTGCTTTTTTATCTTAGTTTTTTGATGTTATTAGGATATCAGGTAATTCTTAATTTTTTCTATAGATAAATCTAAATAATAAAAGAAGATACTTGGAAGAATTATGTCATATTTACCGGAATCCCGTATTTTTTACTGTATACGGTTCTTAACGGAATATATAATCTATGGTATAATTATATGCCGCGCTGACACACAAGCAGACTGGTCAGCCGGCCGGCAGGAGTTACGGCGCGCAGACATCGATTGAGCGGATATACTGCCGCCAGAAATGGTATACAGGAGGAACGACATGACAACAGCACTGGTAGATGATTCCGGCAGCGACATCGAACTTTTACACAGGGATCTGTCCCGCTATTGCCAGGAGCACCATATACACATGAACATCGAAACATTTTCAGACGGAACTTCACTCTTCAAGTCCATGCGGTATACCGCCTATGACCTGGTTTTCCTTGATATCTATATGAAACATACGACAGGGATCCAGATTGCGGAAAAGATTCGGAAGATTGATCCAAAGTGCCAGATCATCTTTATTACGGTCAGTGAAGAGCACGCTGTCAGCGCCTACCGGGTCCACGCACTGGATTACCTGGTAAAACCTTACAGCTATGCAGATCTGACCGATGCACTGGAGCGCTTTGAACAGGTTGCCGACAGATTTACCCGATATATTGAATTAAAGGAAGGACGCTATTATACACGGGTACTGCTCTCCGATATCCTATATACGGATTATTCCAACCATTATATCCAGGTCCATACGACAGACTGTATCATACGCTCCTATATGTCCTTTGATGCCTTCTATCCCATGCTGTCGCCCTATACAAATTTTCTCTGGTGCTGTCGGAACTGCATGGTCAATATGGATCATATCGAATCCTTCGGGCAGAAGGAATTTCTGTTGAAAAACGGTGAACGTATTCAGATTTCAGCTGCCCGGAGACAGGAGATCGTACAGAAATATGCCGACTATATATTTGACCACTATTCAAAAGGAGTTGTTCTGCCATGACACTTGCGTATATCATCAATGACCTTCTCTTTGTCGTACCATGTATCTTGCTGCTTCTTCTTGTATTCTGGGACCAGTTGAAAACACCGACAATCTTTTGGATCTTCACAGGCGGCTCCCTATTTCTGGCTGTCTCTCTCTGGGGGACTTATATTTATTTTCTGTTCGATACACCCGTATATCACCTGTTAATCTCTGTTTTTTCCATGTTTTTCGGCGTGCTGATCTTCAGCAGTGCATGCCGGTATAACTTCTGGCAGGGCCTTTTTATTATTGCAGTCGTCAAGTCCTACTCTGAAAATGTACGTTTTCTTTCCTATGATTTCTATTTTCTGCTCAAAGGCACCCTGCCCAGGCAGCCCATTTTGCAGATCGCATTGATCACGACACAGCTCACTGTACTGACCTTTCCTGCTATCTGGCTGCTCTACAAAAAATTGATGAGGCCTGCCCTGGATTATACGGTATCCCTGGCGGTCTGGAAATGGGTCTGGCTAATCCCGGTGAGCGGGAATGCAGTCTATACTGTCACGGTTGCGCCGGAGTGCTCCTCCTACAGTCTCCGTCCGGAAAACGGCTTCTTTCTGATCCCGCCTCTGTGGGCGTTCCTGACCTTCTCTACGTATACTATCTTATTGAAAATGATGATCGATGTGAATAAAAACGCCGTCCTGCGGGAAAATCTTCATTTATCGGAGACACAGATAGCGGCTCAGCAGAAGCAGATGGAACTGCTCCAGAGTAATATCCGGAAAACCAGCCGGATCAGGCACGATATACGGCATCATTTTCTCGCAATGGAAGGACTCCTCAAGGATAATGACATAGAGGGGCTCAAAGCTTATATCCATCAGTCCATCGCACTTTTCCCCGTACAATCGGCAAAGGTTTTCTGCGGCAGCCCAGCCGTCAATTCCCTGCTGTGCTACTATATGGAACAGGCGGAAAAAGAGCAGGCAGACATCTCTGCAAATGTTTCCCTCCAGGATGTGATCCCCATTCCGGATGCGGAGCTTTGTATTATTATAGGCAATCTTCTGGAAAATGCGGTGGAAGCCTGCCAGCGTATGAAATCGCAGGAGCGTTTTCTGGACGTAAAGCTTTCCATGCCCAGCAGTTCTATTCTGATGGTCCAGGTCTGCAACAGTTACGAGGGAACGGTTCAGCAGATGGCGGACGGCTCCTTCCTTTCCTCAAAAAGGAAAGCGCAGAAGGGCATCGGACTTTCTTCTGTCCTGAGTATCACAGAAAAATATAACGGCATCGCAAGGATCGAACATCAGAAGCAGCTATTCCAGGTATCTGTAATAATTTCGCAAAATCCGTAGGATTCCTTCTTTTTTTTCAAAATTATGTTAGTATAAGTGACATGTCTGGTCTTTCTCATACTGTATACTTTGGAGCATCTTTGGACGAGAAGGCCGGCTGATCGCTGCAAGCGAAAGGGAATGTTACTCAGGCCCTCTGCTCCCTCTGTCTTGATGGAGCAGAGGGCCTGTAGTATTGAAAACGAATGATGAGTATGAGATGGTGAACAAATGAAACGAAGGGATAAAAGAAATTACGGAAAGCAGGATCCATATATTACGGGTATTGACGGGCTGCGCGCGGCCGCAGTGCTGATGGTGCTTGCATATCACTTGAAACTGCCCTTTGCAAAGGGAGGGCTGCTCGGGGTCACCGTGTTTTTTGTAATATCAGGATTTTTGATCACGCGGATCTTAGTGTCCGAACTGGAAAGCACTCACACAATTAATCTGAAAAAATTTTGGATCCGGCGGATCCGCAGGCTGCTCCCGGCAGTCCTGGCTATGGCGGCAGTTCTGATTCCTGTAAGCGCCATATTCAACCGGGTTTTATTTACAAAGGCCTGTGCTGATCTGCTTTCCGCAATTTTTTGTTACAATAATTGGCAGCAGATCTTTCACAATATTTCTTATTTTGAAAATGCAGGCATTCCGTCGCCGCTCACGCACTGCTGGTCTTTGGCCGTAGAAGCCCAATTTTATCTGCTGTACCCGTTACTGCTTCTTTTTTTTGCAAAAATGGAAGACTGGAAGAAGATTTCAGCCTGTGCGACTCTCCTGCTGGCCTTCATTTCTATGGGCGCCATGTGGATTCTCTTTGATCCGTCCAATGATCCCAGCCGGATATATTATGGAACGGACACCAGATCCTTTTCCCTCTTGTTCGGCGCATTTTTAGTATTTATTACAAAGAATATGCCTGCAAAAAGGAAAAGAAGAAAAGCGCATCTCCCATGGTTTTCGAAAGATGCGGCAGGCGCCGTCGCACTTCTGGTCCTTTTTTATATGATGATCAAAGCGGATGGTTACGGCAGCTTCCTGTACCGTGGCGGACAGGGGATCGCGTCCGTATGCACAGTCCTGGTGATTTTTTCCTTTATGGATACAGACGGGATCCTAAGCAGGGTACTGAGCGCAGCCCCTCTGAAGTGGATCAGCGACCGTTCCTACGGCATTTATCTGTGGCATTATCCGGTGATACTTCTGATCAGCGGCGGCAGGGACGCAGCCTGGTGGGTTGGTATTTTGGAAATTCTGCTGACATTCCTGATTTCCGCCATCTCATACCGCTTGATCGAAACTCCAATCCGCAAAGGCATGATTGAAAAAAGCATTGCTATTATCCGAAGCAAGCCGGAAACAAGGCGGGAACGCCGGCTGCAGATCCGGACATGGAAAAGAAGTATACGAATTCTCTCCGGAACCTTTGCCCTGGCTGTCTGCGTACTGCTCTGTATCATATTTGTCCCCCGTGAAAATGCATTGGACAATATTGAGGAGCTAGAGCAGCAAGAGCAGAAGGCGAAGGAAATCGCCCGGCAAAAAGCGCTCAAACTGAAGGAAACTGTAAAGCAGAAACAGGGAGAGGGCGGCAGGGAAACACTCCTGACGGACGACATTTTAAAAAGCAAAGAACTTGTACAGACGAACGGGACACTGAACAACAACGAAGCGTCTCCATCGGATGAAGAAATATTGAACAGTCTGAGCCTGCTGCTGATCGGGGATTCCGTTGCAATGGGTGCAACAGATGATTTTTACTCGGCTTTTCCAGGTGGGATCAGCGATGTTTCCGTTGGACGGCAGACGACGGAAAGTATCGGAATCTATGATACTTATGTAAACGTACACGGCTGGAACGGGGACGGCGTAATCTTTGCCCTGGGTGCGAATGGACTGCTTTATGATTCTCTCAGAACACTGCGTGTAATGCTTGGACCTGACAGACCCCTTTTCGTGATCACGGTCAGAGTTCCATATGTCAGCTGGGAAGAACCCAACAATAAGGAAATCCGCGCTTTTACAGAGACTTCGGAAAATACGTATCTGATAGACTGGTATGGACTCAGCGAGGGACATGGGGAATACTTTGCCGGGGATGGGATCCACCTGACCTATGAGGGAAGCCAGGCTTATGTCAACGGAATCAAAGAAGTTATTTTGGAGGTATATCGGGACAGATACAGAGGGCGGTAAGAAAACCGCCCTCTCATGATGCCTGTCACAGCTTCCTTATGTACTCAATGATCCTGTTTACAGTTCCATTTTCATACTCTTCGTGGCTTAATTGGAAACATTCACTTTTATCAATCTTGTCATAATCCACATATCTGGCGATGTCTTCAGGAATGACAAATAAATCCGCTCCCTCGCGCTTGAGCCCCGGCAGATCGCCATGGTTCACGTCAACAATGACTTCTATATTCCTTTGTTCCGCAGACAGCGCAGCTTCCAGATTTTCTTTCAATACAGTGGTTCTCTTCTTTTTAAAAGGATTTAAGTGTCCGTCATGTCCTGCCTGTGCAAGTCTTCCATAAGTTACATAAGGTACGATCGCAATCTTTTTGATCATCATTTTATTCCTCCGCCTTCCTTTTTTGGTAAACATGATTTCAGAAAAAAGTCACACATTTGCTGTTTTTCCATTCTTCACTTTTTCATCCAGGCTCTGCGCGCACAGAGCTAAAAAAAGGAGTCCCTGAACAGCCTGCGCACCGCTGCCTCGTCAAAATCCCGGATTCGTTTCAGAGGAATCCCCGCCGCCTTAAATGCCCGGTCTTTGAAGAGGTCTTTTTCCTTTGCTTTTTCCGTATCATGAGAACTGTCGTCTAATTCCAGGGCAAAATACACCTGAAAGTCTTCGTCACATATTACAAAGTCCACATGCTTTTGTGATATTTTTGCAAAATATTTCATATAATGCTTTTTGTCCGTGACTTCCATGAGGTCCTTTAATCCTATCTTCGGGCAGATCAGAAGTCCTCTTTTGTATGCCTCTTCACGGAGAAGCACATAAAATTTGTACTCCCGCTTCGTAAGCAGCGGCCGCGCCCGGTAAGGGTAGGACTTTTTTTCGAAGTACCATATCAAAAAGAGGATGAACGCTGCGGTTAAAAGAACAACCGACAGGCACAGCCCCAGATCCAAGCGAACTTGTTTCATCTCTGCCCTTTCTTTTGTATCCAGCCCATCTGCACTCTGGTTTTCAGTTTCTATCTTCTTCGTAAATGAATATATCTTCCATAGTCATTCCAAAATATCGCGCAATCTTAAATGCCCGCTGAATAGACGGATTGTACCTTTTGTCGGACGGAGTCCGTCCGTCAAGGGGATAATATCTCATCGGGCAATGTTTCTATAATATGACTTCCATTCCAACTTTCTGAGGCTTTAGTCCGCATTTTTCATAGAATTTCATTGCTGCCTCATTACAGGACCATACATTCAGCGTTACGTTGTAACAGCCCTGCTCTTTTGCAAATTCCAACACTCTTTCGTATAGTTTTTTTCCAAGATGCTGCCCGCGGATTGTCTCATCCACACACAGGTCATCAATATAAAGCGTCTTGATGTCGGTAAGGATATTATCATCCAGATGCTGCTGGAAGATACAGAACGCATAGCCTAACACCTTTTCCGATTCATCCACAGCTACAAATATGGGCCGCCTGCTGTCATGAATGATCTCCCTGAGCTGGCTGTCTGTGTATTTTCTGTTATTGTCTCCTTTGAACAGGTCCGGGCGGCCTGTGTGATGCACCATGCATACCTGTCTTAGAAGTTCATTGATTCTGTCTATATCTTTTTCCTGCGCGCGCCTGATATCCATCTTTCCCTCCATTTCCGCCGTATTCAAAATGACATATATGATTACAATATCTGTTAAACTTATTTTAATCTAAATGTGGGTCAGGCACAATACCTTTTGTGTGAATGTCGTATTTTTCTGCTTTAATTTGAAAAATGTACGTCTTGACGCGCCGGTATTACTGGTGGATCCGATCTTTTTAAATTCTTTTTGATTTACCTTAAAAATCATGAAATGTATTGAATCCTGATTCTCAATGTGTTATTTTAAATCAGCATGAACATAATTCAACTACACAGGAGGCCGTGCATCATGTCAATTGAAAGAGTCAGAGAATATTTTAAAACGAAGGGAATAGAAGAAAGGATCCAGGAATTTGACAGCTCCAGCGCAACGGTCGCACTTGCTGCACAGGCGCTGCATTGTGAAGAAAACCGCATTGCCAAAACCTTGTCTTTTCACGTAAAGGAAAATGTGGTGCTGATCGTCATGGCAGGGGACGCCAAGATAGACAATCCGAAGTATAAAGCTCAATTTGGAACGAAAGCGAAAATGCTGTCCTTTGATGAGGCGGAGCCGCTGATCGGACATGCGGTAGGCGGAGTGTGCCCCTTTGCCTTGAATCCGGGAGTGGAAGTCTATCTGGATGTGTCTCTCAGACGATTTTCTACGGTCTTTCCCGCGTGCGGCAGCTCTAACAGTGCGATCGAGCTGAGTATGGAGGAGCTGGAGGCATATGCTGATCCCGTAAGCTGGATCGATGTAGCCAAACTGCCGGAAAACTGAGGAACCTGCAGGTTCCCCAGCTTTAATAAACCATTTTTTGTTTTTGCCCCGTATTTTATTACTGCGGGGTCTTTGACTTTTTCAGCAATTCCAATACTGCGTATGCTCTTCTGCCCAGGTCTTCTTCCAGCGGCAGCTGTTCCGCCCGCATCTTTACCTCCGGCGGAAGGTTATAAAGATTGATGACTTCCAACCCTTTGCCTTCATAGTATTTCTGCAGGTAATCCTTTTCTGCATGCACGCTGCTGGACAGGAAATAGTTTTTGTGCATTCCGTCCTTCACTTTCATTTCCTGGGCAATATATTCGATCCAGCTTACGAAGGTTTTCAGATTATAATCGTTCAGCGAATACCCGACGAATAAAAAAACATGATCGATCAGTAAGGATTTCAGAAAAACCTCCATAAGCCGATGTGTTTCTGAATAATAAAGATAGTCCTCCTCCTTAAAGATCAGTTTCTCAGCCTGCGCAATATCTCCGTGCATCTTTATCAGATATTGGTTTGCCGTTCCCTTAAGCAGCTGCTTATCCTCTCTGATAACTTCATAATCTTCCGCAATCTGATCCAGCAGATTGTCGTAATTTGTAGTGACAAGATGCCTGGGATGCAGGGAAACGATCAGCTCATCTAAAATATTTGCCTTCGCATCTGCGGGAATCAACTCACGAAGAATCTTATAATACTCACTGTGTCCCTCACTTTCATCCATACAGTAAAAATATTGCGGAATCCGTATGTATTCTTCCATCGCAAGCCTTTCGATGGAGGGATAGCCTATCCGCTCTGCAAATACCTGTACCATCTGTCCCCAGGTGGGCAGCTTCGAGTTCCTCGATACGCCTGCCCCCACAAAAATAACCAGCTTCTCTCTGTCGAGTGCGGTTCTCAGATCTTCAATTCTTTCATAAAATTCTTTTATAGTCCGGCTGTTCATCTTTCTATATACTCCATTTTGCTGTTACTTTGTGACGGCTGATATCTCACACAGCCATATATATTCTAAATGTAGTATACCTTATATCTGTATTTTTTAACAGCCCTTATGTTAGATAGTGGCTTCTGTAACGAAAACAAACTTCACTTCCCCATCCATGCCGTCTGAGATTCCGGAGAAATTTTTATAGGCGCGGGAAGCATCCAGCATCTCATTCACTTTGTCCAGAAGTCCTTCTGTATCTCCGCCGAATGCATCCGTCAGTTTCTGTATCCCGTCTTTATCAAACCGGATCATTCCGTCGTTGAGCTGCGCTGCTCCGGCATCCAACTGCTGTACGCCGTTGATCAGGGCGCCGGAGCCAGACTGCAGGGTGTCTAAGCCATCTTTCAACACAGATGCTCCGGCATTCAGCCGTGATGCTCCGGATGCCAAAGCCGCTGCTCCGGATGCTGCACTTTTTGCGCCTTCATCTGCTTCTCCCATTTTTGCCGAAAGCTCCGTGCTTCCCTCATTGATCTTCTTCGCTCCTGCAGCCAGCTGATTCAAGCCGCTTGCGAGGCCGTTGCTGCCGTCAATGCCGGAAACGATCTGGGATGTGCCGGATTTTAGCTGACTGACCCCGTCATTTACCTTGCCGGCCATACCGTCTACACCGACGCTGAGCGCTGCTGTCCCTCCGGCCAGCTCGCTGATGCCTGACTGCAGGCTGTCCGCTCCTTTTTTCAGCTGTCCTGCTCCCTGAGCCAGGCTGTCTGCCCCCTGGGCAAGGCTGTCTGTCCCTCCTTTTGCCGCTGCCAGGCCGGCAGCCAGCTGATCTGCAAGATCTTTTGCATTGGCCTGGGAAGCCCGCGCCGAATCATCTGCCTGTGATGAAATCTGTGCAACATGATCTGCGACTGCATCCGCATTTGCAGATATTGCCTGGACCGTTCCTATTGCTGCCGCCGCCTGTTCCGCGGCCTGCCCCGCAGCAGCGCTCTGTCCTCCTGCTCCGCTGTTTCCAAGTGCATAAACTGCATTGCCTGCAAGCCCCTGCGCTTCTGACAGCGCTGCCAACACCTCCGGATCATCTGTGACGATACTTCCGAGTACATATTGAAGCGAATTAAGATAATCCTGTGCAGCTCCTGATCCATCTAAAACTGGCGTTTCCGAAGCTGCCACAGATGCGCTTTGCTGAATTGCATACAACTGTCCTTCCAATGCTTCTGCCTGGGCTGATATGTTTTCCGCATTCTGAACTGCCGCGATGCTGATATCCTGTGTATTCCCGGCTGAGATAGGCGAAGTTGCTGACACAATCAGCTGCAGTCCCTGCGCCGCGGCTGCCAGCTGATCCATACTACTGTTTAGTCCGTCGATCCCGCCTTTCAGATTCGTTGCTCCGGCTTCCAATTCCGCAGCTCCATCATTCAGACTTTTCATTCCGCCCTGAAGTGCATTTGCACCATCATCTATTTTTTTGATTCCCTCACGAAGTTCCGGAAGCTGTTTATTGAGTTCGCCCTGCATCTGGGTGACGCCGGCATCCAGAGCCTTTATGCCCGGGAGCAGTACGTTCTGCGTTTTCTCCGCTGCGGTCTGCAGCCCGGAATTTAGTTCCCCCGCGCCGTCTGCCAGCGTCCTGGTTCCGTCCAGCAGCATCCCGGTTCCGTCCGCCAGTCTGGCATTACCGTCTGCCAGCGCTTTACCGCCGTTTTCCAGTTCATTTGTTCCTGCCTGCAGCTCTCCGCCGCCGTTCGCCAGCCGGTCAATCCCGTCTGTCAATGTTCCGGAGGACGCGAGCAGTGTATCGATCCCGTTCTTTAACTCGCCGCTTCCACTGACAAGCTGGCTGGAAGCATCCTGCAGTTCGTTCATAGAATCCTTCAGTTCATCGAGACTGTCAAACCGATCTGTATCCAGGTCATTGAAGATACTGTTGGTTGCGATGGTCATGCCTTCCACCGGTTCATACCCCGTCACATCTGCTTCAATCTCGAAATAATCCGGGATATCCAGATCCTTCTCTTCAATCCCGAGAATATTTTTCATAGCCGGAAGGCCATAGCCGATCACCATATTCCGTTCTCCATCAGATATCATCCTTCCGTTCTCTACAGTCACATTTTTAAATGCATCTTCATCCAGAAGCAGTCCGGTTGCCATCATAAACGGAGTGGCTGCCTTCCCTTTGTTCCCGCTCTTATTTTCATACGTATACCGGATAGACACGCGGCCGCTCTTCCCCTTCAGGTCTGCCGCGGAAATATCTTTTCCGTTCAGCTTATAGGAAATTCTGATCCCTACCGGCAGTTCCTTAGATGTAGTGCCCTGATAGCAGATGTCCGTGTCAGCCGTATCCCATACGATACTTTTGCCCATCACAGAAAATGCTTCTTCCCCCTTTACATTGACGATGTCCTGCAGATTCGAGATATCTTCCAGCTTCGAGCTGTCAGAGATGTTTTTAAGCTGATCTGACACTGTGATAGATTTTACGGAACCGCTCCCGTCTATTTTTGCATAGACAGTTTCTTCCTTTTTCGGCTTTAAGGCGGACTTGGTTTCCGAAACCGTTTTTGCTGACTCTTTATTCTGCGCACCCGCATATTCCACTGCAGTTACGGTTGATTTTCCTTTTTCCTGCACATTTAACGGCGCCCCGGCCAGGCTTCCTGCTGCCAGGCTTACCAGCATCATACTTGCAATGAATACCCTCACTTCTCTGTTTTTCATAAAACACAGCCTCCTATTCAATCAAATTTATCATCTAATCATTTCATTTTGTTTTATATTGTTTATGAAATCACCGCTGTTTTCAGCTTTTCCCTCTTTTGATGTATTTCCCTCGTTGACGCGCAGATTACTTTATCAAATACCAGCAGCATGGACGGCAGGATGAAAATGACTACAAACATGCTGACAATGGCTCCTCTTGCCATCAGGGTACATAAAGCGGAGATCATATCAATATCCGAATACAGCCCAACTCCGAAGGTTGCGGCGAAGAATCCCAGCGCCGATACGATCACGGAGTTGATCGAGGACGCCAGCGCAGTCCGGACAGATTCCTGCTTTTCTTTTCCGTTCCCCCGTTCTTTCTTATACCGGGTGGTCATCAGGATCGCATAATCTACGGTAGCCCCAAGCTGGATCGTCCCGATCACGATGGATGCAATAAACGGCATCTTCGTCCCCGTAAAGTAAGGGATCCCCAGATTGATGAAGATGGCAAATTCAATCACGGCTACCAGGATCACCGGCAGGGAAACCGACTGGAACACCATGGTTATGATCAGGAAAATAGCGATGATGGATACCGCGCTTACCACCTTAAAGTCCTTATCCGTAATGGTGATCAGGTCTTTTGTACAGGGCGCTTCGCCAATCAGCATCGCGGAGCCATCGTATTTTTTGATAATGGAATTAAGCTTCCCGCACTGCTCATTGACCTCGTCCGTAGCAACTTTATACTCGGACTGCACCAGGATCAGCTGCCAGTCTCCCTGTTTCAGCTTTTCCGTCACCTCTGCCGGAATAAAATCCCGCGGGATGGCCGAGCCCAAGATGCTGTCCAGTCCTAAAGTAAACTTCACTCCCTCTACATCCGAGATTTCATTCAGCATAGCCTTGGCATCCTTTGGCGGTAATTCTGCATCAGCCAGAACCATATGCGTGGCATTCATGTCAAATTCATCCGCCAGCTTTTTATTTGCCTGAATGCTCTGCAGGTATTTCGGAAGGGTGGCGTCCAGATTGTAGTAGACCTCCGCTTTCGTATATCCCCACAGCGCAGGCGCCAGCAGGATCAAGAATACAAGCACAAATGCTTTATAATGTTTGGTGATCAGAGCAGCCGTTTTATCCATCTTCGGTATCATGGACCTGTGAGTGGTTTTCTGGATGGCCTTGTCAAATATAAGGAGCAGGGAAGGCAGTATGGTCACACAGCTGATCACTCCGCAGATCACACCTTTTGCCATGACGATTCCCAGATCCCGGCCCAGAGTGAAGCTCATGAAGCACAATGCGATAAATCCTGCCACCGTAGTAATGGAGCTTCCGACCACTGAGGAAAATGTATTTGAAATCGCATGGGCCATGGCCCTTTCCTTGTCGCCGCTGTACCTCTGCTGGTTCTCCTGGTAGCTGTGCCAGAGGAAAATGGAGTAATCCATGGTCACTCCCAGCTGAAGGACCGCGCTCAGCGCCTTCGTGATATAAGAGATCTCCCCCAGAAAATAATTGGTTCCCATATTGTAAACAATAGCCATTCCGATACTCAGCATAAAGAAGATAGGGAGCACCCAGCAGTCCATAAAGACAGAAAGTACGATACAGGTCAGGATCACTGCGATCAGCACGTAGATCGGTGTTTCCTTTTCCGACAAGTCCTTGATATCTGTCACCACAGCGGACATACTGCTGAGATAGCACTGCCTGTTCGTTACGCTGCGGATTTCGCGGATGGCGTCCATGGTGCTGTCTGCCGATGTAGAATCCTCAAAGAAGATTGCCATCAGTGTTGCGTTGTCCGTATTGAACACTTCCCGAAGCCGATCTGGCAACATGGAGATGGGAACTGACGTATCCATCAAGGAATCGTACCAGATTACGTCCGCAACGCCGTCCACCTCTTCAATCTGTTTTTTTAGGTCTGCGCTTTTCTTCGTAGTCATGCCCTCTACGACCTCCATCGCAAACGCTCCTTTTCCAAAGTCGTCCATCAAAATGTCCTGCCCGATCATTGTATCAATATCGTCCGGCAGATAATACAGGATATCGTAGTTGACCCTGGTCTTAAAATATCCCAATGCCGACGGGATCAGGAGCAGAATGCCTAATATCAGGATCATGATCCTGTATTTTACAATCTTCTTTCCTGCTTTCACCATGTATAAATCCTCCTTTTTCAGAATGACCTTTAGTCATTTTTGTTCACAACAGTAATATATACCAAAAATGACCAAAAGTCAATATAGATTTTTAAAAATTTTGACTTTTAGTCATTTTTATCTTTTTGTAAATAATAGACAATTCTAATCGTACTTTTTTGTTAACAAATCATATTGATAATCATTTTTTGTTATAATATAATAAAAGAGATTAAATTGAATACCGTGATCGCTGATATGTATATGCTGGGGATTGGCCCAGTGTTTCTACCAACTGCCTTAAGAGTTGACTACATAGATTTCACTATTGTAGTTGATTCTTTTTTTATGTAACTGAAAATCTGTGTAAGACATTATGGTACGGGAGGAAACCGCATGAACGAAAATTCATTTATTATAAGAGGAAATATATGTTATGCAGAAGCAAAGGAGCAGCTGTCCGTCACTGACCGGGGGTATCTGGTATGCTGCAAAGGGATCTCCCGGGGTGTCTATCCGGTGATTCCGGACGAATACCGTGATCTGCCGGTGAAGGACTATGGAGACCGGCTCATCATCCCCGGTATGACCGATCTGCATGTCCACGCCCCACAATACCCTTTCCGGGGCCTGGGGATGGATCTGGAGCTGCTGGACTGGCTGAATACTCATACCTTTCCCGAGGAAAGCAGATACGCGGAACTGGAATATGCCGAAAAAGCATACCAGATCTTTGTGGACGATTTGAAAAAAAGTGCATCCACCAGGGCTGTTATTTTCGCCACCATTCATATTCCGGCTACAGAATTTCTCATGAAACAGCTGGATGCGGCAGGGCTGAAAACTTATGTCGGAAAGGTAAATATGGATCAGAACTGTACGGATACCCTCCGTGAAAAGGATGCAGAAGCTTCTCTTGATAGTACCGCCGCATGGCTTCGGGAAACAGCAGAGAAGTATCCAAACACCCACCCCATCCTCACCCCCCGTTTTGCTCCCACCTGCAGCGGCCCGCTCCTTGAGGGGCTTGGAAAGCTGCAGAAGAAATACGGCCTCCCGGTTCAGTCCCATCTGTCGGAAAATCTCTCGGAGATTGCATGGGTACAGGAATTGTTCCCATGGTCCTCCTGCTATGGAAATGTGTATGAGCATTATGGTCTGTTCGGCAAAGAAGCGAAAACGGTCATGGCACATTGTGTGCACTCCTCGGATCGAGAAGTGGAACTGATGAAGAGAAACGGGGTTTACGTGGCGCATTGTCCGCAGTCCAACATCAATCTTTCTTCTGGAATCGCGCCTATCCGCAGATATCTGGAGGAAGGAATCCCCACAGGGCTCGGAACCGACATGGCCGGCGGGGCTAATATGTCTATGTTTCGGTGCATGGCCGATGCCATCGGAGTTTCCAAGCTGTACTGGCGGCTGGCAGACCAGAGCCGAAAACCGCTGACCATGGAAGAAGTCTTCTTCCTTGCGACAAAGGGCGGCGGCTCGTTTTTCGGCAAAACAGGCAGTTTTGAGGAAGGGTACGAGGTAGATGCGCTGATACTGGATGACAGTGGAATCCGCACCACAAAGGAATTGAACACCAAGGAACGGCTGGAACGGTATATTTATCTGGCAGAGGAAGGCGGACAGATCGTTGGAAAATATATAGCCGGGAAAGAGCTCCCCCTTTCTTAGGCATTTTCGAAAAACAAAACTGACCAAAAGTCAATTTATTTTCAAAAGCAATTGACTTTTGGTCAGTTTTTTCTTATAATCAACATATATTACGAACACCGATGCTGCCTGTAAAGAATTGCCGGCATATGCCCAAGCCAAAGGAGAACACTATGGGAAAAATCGAAGAAAACAAACAACTGAAGCTGGATGCACTTTTTTCCAGTGCATATGACCTTTTTTTATCGCAGGGAATCGTCAAAACGTCCATTCACGATATCGTCCAGAAGGCAGGCGTGGCAAAGGGAACATTCTATCTCTATTTTAAGGATAAATATGAGATCCGGGACAGGCTCATCGCAGAGACCGCCAGAAAGCTGTTCCTTTCCGCCCATGCAGAGCTTCAAAGGTCGGACATTCCTTCTTTTGAGGACAAAATGATCTTTATTGTGGATTATGTGATAGGTAAGCTTGAAAAAAACAAACCCATCCTCCGTTTCATTTCCAAAAACCTGAGTTGGGGCGTCTTTCGTCAGGCTGTAACAAAGGCAGAAGACGATACCGAGCTGAGCAGCATGGAGTATTTCCAGCAGCTGATCCAGGCAGACCCTTCCCTGCGGTTGAGGGCTCCGGAAACCATGCTCTTTCTGATCGCGGAACTGGCAAGCTCTGCCTGCTACAGCACCATATTGGAAAATGAGCCTGTAAGCTTTGAGGAACTAAAACCAGATCTATACAATGCCATTCGGGCGATCATCCGGTCACATACACTGCCTGCGGCGGAACATCCATAACAATCATCGTCCGTATCAAAAGCGAATGGGGCTGCCCAGCCCCATTATCATCCGTACTCCGGCAAGTATGGATCTACTCTTTTTTATTCCAGCTCAATCCCTTTCTTCTCCAGTCTTTTATATACGTCTCCCCGGAACAGGATATATATAACGGACACCAGCGGGATGAATACGAGCATTCCCACCACGCCCATCAGGCTGCCGCCGATGCTGACCGCGGCCAGCACCCAGATAGAGGGAAGTCCCACGGAATTGCCCACTACCTTTGGATAGATCAGGTTGCCTTCGACCTGCTGCAGCACCAGGAACATTGCCACAAAGGTAATGGCTTTGATCGGGTTGACCATCAGGATCAAAAAAGCCCCCACAATACATCCGATAAAAGCCCCAAAGATAGGAATCAGCGCCGTAAATGCGATCAGGACTCCGACCAGCAGCGCATAGGGCAGACGCAGGATCCACATGGTCACCAGGAACATCATCCCCAGGATCAGCGCTTCCACACACTGTCCAGCCAGGAAACTGGCAAAGGTCCGGTATGTCAGGGAACAAATGTCCAATACCTTTTCTACAATTTTCTTCGGCAGATATGCATAAAAAATCTTCTGCACCTGCACCCGGAGCTTTTCCTTCTGCAGCAGGATATAGCAGGAAAATACGAATGCAATGAAAAATGTAGTCACACTGCTGATAATGCTCTTCGCCGCGGACATGGTCGTATCCAGCACGCTTCCCGCACCGTTTTTGAAGAACGCGGCAAAACCGTCCAGAATCTTATCCCAGTCCATATTAAAATCTTCAAGCAGCGCCATGATCTCCTGATTATTATGGAACAGTTCCTCGATCCAGGCCATGGCCACCGGGGTAAAGTCCTGGATCGTCTTGCCCAGGCCCACAAAGGTAGATCCAAGCTGCGGAATCACAACAAACATCACCAGGGCGATGATGCCGATCACGCCCAGGATCGTCAGTGTCAGACTGCATGGTCTGGCAAATTTCTGCGCAGGCCTTCCTTCTATATTTTTATTTCCAAATATCTTGCTTTCCAGAAAACTCATGGGCACATTCAGGATAAACGCAATCGCTCCGCCCAGTAAAAACGGAAAAATGATGTTTAAGATAAATCCCAGGAAATCCACGACCAGGGTGTATTTCCAGAGCGCGATCAAAATGACGATCGTAAAGACGATGAGCTCCTTAATTTTCCGCATATTTTCTTTATTTAAATCCATTCGTCCTCCTCCTGAGGTTTCCGTATGATAAGCTGTCTCATATATATTGCAGGATTCCCCTCTTTTACAGACTGCAGACCAAAAGATCTTCCAGCTCTTCATAACTCTCCACCTTGTTGATCTGCTCTCTCAGCCGCGCCGCGCCGTGAACCCCCTTCGTATACCAGGCCACATGCTTTCGCATCTCCCGGATTCCGATATAGCTTCCCTTGTATTCGATCTGCAGCCGGGCATGGCGCAGCATAGTGCTGCGGATCTCGTCGACATCCGGACGCGGCGGAAATGCTCCTGTTTCTTCATATTCCAGAAGATCCGAGAAGATCCACGGATTGCCCTGGGCTCCCCGTGCGATCATCACGCCGTCACATCCTGTCTGCTCCCGGAGTGCGGCCGCCCGCTCCCCGGAAGTCACATCTCCGTTTCCGATAACAGGGATTTGCACCGCTTCTTTCACCTGACGGATGATCTCCCAGTCTGCGCTGCCGGAGTAATACTGCTCCCTTGTTCTTCCGTGTACAGCGATTGCCGCGGCCCCTGCCTCTTCCGCGATCCTGGCGATCTCTACCGCATTGACATGTTCCTCGTCAAAGCCCTTACGGATCTTCACGGTAACCGGTTTCTCGATGGCCTCAACCACTGCATGAACCAGCTCATAGACCAGCTTCGGATTTTTCATGAGCGCAGAGCCTTCCCCGTTGCGCACAACCTTCGGAACCGGACAGCCCATATTGATGTCCAGGATGGAAAATGGACGTTCTTCGATCCGCTTTGCCATCTCGCTTACAATCTTCGGATCTGAGCCGAAGAGCTGCAGAGATACCGGCGTCTCATCCGGATGGATCTGCAGTAAGCTTTCCGTGTTCTTATTGTTATATAAAATGGCCTTTGCGCTGACCATTTCCATGCAAAGAAGCCCTGCCCCCTGTTCTTTGCACAATAAACGGAATGGCAGGTCCGTTACACCTGCCATGGGGCCTAAAATGTATATATTTTTAAGAAGTACATTTCCTATTTTAAGCTGTTTTGCCATAATGATCCCAATTTCATTTTTTTCATGATTTCAATTGGTTGACCGCCGCCGCGTCTGCTCTGCTGCTTTTGGTGTATACGCGGTTCAAAATCATGATTCATTTTCTATTTTTATAATAAATCAGCCGCAGGCCATTCAGCGTCAGTTCCGGATCATATTCGTCAATGGTATCCGTTTCCGGCGCAATGATCTTGCCTAGGCCGCCGGTCGCCACCACCTTTGCATCCTGATACCCGGATTCTTCCTTAATCTTCCGGATAATGTATTCTGTCTGTCCAATCGCGCCATACACCAGGCCCGCCTGCATACTGGAAATGGTTTCTTTCGCCAGTATGGAGGCCGGTTTGCGGATCTCTATCGCCGGAAGCATGGCTGCGCCGCCCCATAGAGACCGTCCTGCCGTCTCAAGTCCCGGGGCCGTAATTCCTGCCTCGAAAGTTCCCTTCGGCCCGATCAGGTCATAGGTCGTGGCAGTTCCGAAATCTACCACAATGACCGGACCGCCGAACAGTTCGTACCCGGCCACCGCATCTACGATCCGGTCCGGCCCGATCTCCTTCGGATTCTCCGTCACGATTCGGATTCCCGTCTTGATCCCAGCAGACACGATCAGAGGACGCGCATCCAGATACTTGATGATCCCGCTCGTCAGGGAATGCATGATATCCGGAACTACCGACGCGATGATCACCGCACTGATGTCCTGAGGACAGATATCTCTATGTTCCAGAATCCCACAGATCGTAAATCCATATTCATCCGAAGTCCGGGAACGTTTTGTAGTCATCCGGAACGTCCCAAGCAGAATCTCTTCTTTAAATACACCCAATGTAATATTTGTATTTCCAACGTCAATCGTCAATAACATGATGTCTATTCTCCTGATTGGCAGCAAATAACCATGTATTCCCTCCTGGATATCGTAACTGTTCGATATCCCAAAGCTATCTGCTACCCTGAATCGTTATGAAAGATCTTCTCCCAGATAGAATACCCGAAAAAACAGCTCCAGGGATTCAAATAATTCCCGCCGCTCCTGCTGTATCTGCTTAATCTTGAGCACACTTCCGATCTCGTCAAAAAGGAAATCATCTTCCTCATGGTCTACCTTCAGTTCCAGACTGCCCTCTTCATCAAATACTACCATGAACACTCCGCCCACATCTTCCGTGTACATCACGCACATGATCTGCAGTTCCCGTCGGATTCCCTCCGGCAGGGCTTCAAACTCCGGATTTAAATAAAATTTCCGCTCATAAGCACTGGCGGCACACAGCACGATCTCTTCTTCCCCATCTTCATACATATCCATAAATCCCCCGAACCGAAACCTCCCCGGCATAAACCGCTTCCTCGCTTCCGTCCTGCTTTCTCACCAGCAGTTCTCCGCTGTCATTGATCCCCAGGGCAAGTGCCTGGTAAGGCTCCTTTGCGCCGAGTATCCTGACCTCTCTTCTGCAGTTTACCAGAAGGCCGTTATAGGCTGCCCGAATCCCGGACAGATCGCCTGCCCTGAGAAACGCTTCATAATTCCGTTCAAAATGCTTCATGATCTCCACGATCAATGTACTGCGCTTCATGATCTGTCCTGTCTCGATCCGGAAGGAAGTTGCGGTTTTTGCAATCTCCTCGGAAAAAGAATCCATATTGACATTGATCCCTACCCCGATCACGACATGGTTGATATAGTCAATCTCCGAACTCATCTCCGTCAGGATCCCCACCAGCTTCTTCCCGTTCAGTACAATGTCATTAGGCCATTTGATCCTGATCTCCTGCCCGGTGCACTCCTGCAGCGCCTTTGCCACGCTGTAGGCCATCACCAGAGTCAGCATCGGTGCTTTCGATGGAAGAAACCGGGGTCTGAGCAGGATCGACATATAAATGCTACAGCCCGGCGGGGATTCCCAGCCCCTGCCGCGCCTGCCCCGTCCGGCACTCTGCTGCCCGGCCACCGCCAGAGTCCCGTGGGGCGCCCCTTTTTCTCCCAGCTCTTTTGCCCGGATGTTGGTAGAATCTGTTTCCGAAAAATAATGAATCTCCTGTCCTGCCCATTGTGTTTTCCCGGCAATCAGGCTTTTCAGTTCTTCCTCCGACATCACATCCGGGATATCCACGATCCTATATCCGCGGTTCTGTACAGCTTCTACATGGTATCCTTCTTCTTTCAGCTGACGTATGACCTTCCACACAGCTGTCCGGGAGACGCCAAGCTCTTCGCAAAGCCTCTGCCCGGACACATAGCCCTCACTTTCCCGGAGGAGCCTCAAAATCTCTGTTTTCAAAAATATTCACCTATTCTCCCAGGGTCGCCGCCATCACTGCCTTGATCGTATGCATCCGGTTTTCTGCCTCGTCAAAGACCTTGGACTGCTCTGACTCAAATACCTCATCCGTCACTTCCATATCTTCAATCCCAAACCGCTCTCCCATCTGCTTTCCGATGGTCGTCTTCAGATCATGGAAGGCAGGCAGGCAATGCAGGAAGATCGCATTTTCAGAAGCATTTTCCATCACTTTTTTTGTCACTTTGTATGGAGTCAGCGCTTTGATCCGCTTCTCCCATACTTCATCGGGTTCGCCCATGGATACCCATACGTCGGTGTAAATTACGTCCGCATCCTTTGTGCCGCTCTCCACATCCTCTGTCAGGGTAATGGTCGCACCGGATTCTGCCGCATAGCCTCTGCACAGTTCTACCAGCTCTTCACTTGGGAAAAATTCCTTTGTAGTGCATGCTACGAAATGCATTCCCAGCTTAGAGCACGCCACCATCAGGGAATTACCCATGTTAAATCTGGCGTCTCCCATAAAGACCAGCTTGATTCCTTCCAGTCTGCCGAACTGCTCTCGGATCGTCAGCATGTCTGCAAGCATCTGGGTGGGATGAAATTCATTGGTCAGGCCGTTCCATACCGGAACCCCCGCGTATTCCGCCAGTTCTTCCACGATATCTTGTCCGAAGCCGCGGTATTCGATGCCGTCGTACATTCTGCCCAGCACCCGTGCGGTATCCTCGATACTCTCCTTTTTGCCCATCTGGGAGCCCGTCGGTCCAAGGTAGGTTGCTCCCATCCCCATGTCATATGCCGCCACCTCAAACGCACAGCGGGTCCGCGTACTGTCCTTTTCAAAGATCAGTGCCACGTTCTTTCCCCTGTAATGGTCTACCGGGATTCCTTTTTTCTTCTTCTCCTTGAAATCTGCCGACAGGTCAAGCAGATATATGATCTCTTCTTTTGTAAAGTCCTTCAGTGTCAGAAAATTTCTTCCTTTTAAGTTCATCTTCATTCCCCTTTTTTTTTCTATTGCAGCCAGTCTGTATCTAGTACAGCATTGTGTAATTAACGGCGAATACTGCACCTGCTATTTCTGCCAGCACTGCGTTGTCGTCAATCAACGATGCCACCGCATCGCCTCTTTCCTCCGCCTTGTCCTGACAAAAATATCAGGCACATTATTCACCATTATATACGCAATGCTGTACTAGTACAACCCGCGATAATTACCACTACCTTACGCGCAGGATAAATTCCCATGTGCAAGGAAGCTGAATGAGGCGATGCCGGTAGCATCGTCGATTGAAGCTGACGCGGCAGATGGAAATTTAGACAAGCGAAAGGTGTGGATAATTATCGTGGGTTATACTAGAGATCGTTCGCCTGTGAATTACAATACCATATCAATTCCATAAATTCAATACTTTTCCAACCATACAGCCTCTAGGAACTATCGTCTCGTTACTGTTCGCACCCTGGACGGGCACTCACAGTAACGGCATCCAGCCACTATTTTACTGGGCGGATGCCTTGCAGCAGGGTGCAAGGCACCGTGAACTGTAACGCATCCAGCCCATTGAAAAGTCGCCTGCGGCGAGTGGCTAGATGCATCCAGCCACTATTTTACTGAGCGGATGCCTTGCAGCAGGGTGCAAGGCACCGTGAACTGTAACTTCGTCTCTGCCTGCTCACTTCGAACATCAGTACAGCAGCTGCCACCGCTGCATTCAACGATTCCGCCTGTCCTTCCATGGGGATGCGGATCAGTATGTCTGCGCACGCAGCCGCCTCGGGACTCAAGCCGTTTCCTTCATTTCCGATCAGAAATGCGGTTCCCTGGCTGTAATCTTCCTCAGAGTATGTCCGCTCTCCGTCCAGATGCGCGGCAAAAATACGAATCTTCCGCCTCTTCAGACGATCGGCTACTCCAGCCAGGTCCTCTGCATATGCAAAGGGCATCCGGAAGATTGCTCCCATGGTAGAACGTATCGTCTTCGGATTGTAAATATCCGCGCAGTCCCGGCTCATCAGGATTGCCGTCACCCCTGCCGCCTCTGCGGTCCGGAAGATAGTCCCCAGGTTACCAGGATCCTGGATGTTCTCCAGAATCAGTATATGGGCCGGCCTGTTCTCCTTCTGCCCGCTGCTGCCAGGACATTGTGCCAGAATCTCCTCCTCCGTAAACACACGCTGGCGTACCACCGCCAGGATCCCCTGAGGCGTCTTCGTATCTGAGATATATTCAAATACCTGGGGAGAAACCAACATCTTATCTGCCTCAAAGATGGGTTCCTCCTTGTGTTTATTGTAAAATTCCTCCGTCACATACAGCTGTACCAGACGATCCGCGGGAATCTCCCGGATCATGCGTAGCCCTTCTGCAAGGAAGGTGCCCGTTTTTGTCCGCATCCGGCTTTTTTTCCGAAGCTGTATGATCTCCTTCATCCTCGGATTCGACGTACTTGTGATGATCATTCTATATTTTCCCCCATCGTCACACAGATTGACTGCCGAAGGCCGGCAGTCTGCTTTCCTGTTTGATCGTATGTCTGCTTGTACTGCAGCTTTTCATAAGATATTATAAATGACGTTCTGCATGTTCTCAGACTTTGAAGCGATATCCGACGCCCCATATCGTCTCAATATACTGAGGATGGGAGGTATCGTACTCGATCTTCTCCCGGATCTTCTTGATATGCACCGTCACCGTAGCAATATCTCCGATAGACTCCATATCCCAGATCTCCCGGAACAGTTCTTCCTTTGTATAGACATGGTTGGGATGTCCCGCCAAAAATGTCAGCAGGTCAAATTCCTTTGTCGTAAATGACCGTTCCTCGCCGTTGACCCACACGCGTCTCGCCGTCGTATCAATCTTCAATCCGCGGATCTCTATGATCTCATTTTCCTCCACGTTGCTTCCGATAAGTCGCTCATATCTCGCCAGATGCGCCTTCACGCGGGCAACCAGCTCGCTGGGGCTGAACGGTTTAGTCATATAGTCGTCGGCTCCCAGGCCCAGCCCCCGGATCTTGTCGATGTCGTCTTTTTTTGCAGAAACCATAATGATGGGGGTATTCTTGCTGTCTCGTACCTTACGGCAGATTTCAAATCCATCCACACCGGGCAGCATCAGGTCCAGAATGATCAGGTCAAAATCCGCTTCCATGGCCTGCTTCAATCCGATCTCGCCGTCATTGGCAACCTCCACCTCAAAGTTGCTCAGCTCCAGATAATCCCGTTCCAGATCTGCAATGCTTTCCTCATCCTCAATAATCAAAATCCGTTTACTCATCCAATGGTACCTCCTGATATTTTCTTACTACAAAGCACATGACTGTCCCGCTGCCTTCCACACTGGTTGCCCAGATATTGCCCCCGTGCTCCTCCACGATCTTCTGCGCGATGGAAAGCCCGATGCCGCTCCCCCCCTTGGAAGAATTACGTGAGGCGTCCGTCCGGTAAAACCGGTCAAAGATAAAGGGCAGATCCTTCGGTGAGATCCCTTTTCCGTTATCCCCCAGCTCAATCTGTATAAAGTCTCCCACATCCTTTAAGTCCATGGTAATCTTTCCTTTTGGCTTGTCCATGTATTTTAAAGAGTTGGATACAATGTTGTTGATCACCCTCCGGAGCTGCTCGGGATCCACGATGACCTTTGAGTCCTCCTCCAGGCAGCAGTGGTATTCAAATTCCACATTTTTCGCTTCCAGCTCCAGGTACAGGTCTTCGGCACAGTCCAGAAAATAATTCTTTGCGGATATGGTGGTAAAATTGTAGGGAATCCGGTTCGTGTCAATCTTGGAGTACAGAGTCAGCTCATTGATCAGCAAATCCATCTCATTGGCCTTATTGTATATCGTCTTGATATATTTGTCCATCTTTTCCGGCGTGTCCGCCACACCGTCCATGATTCCTTCCACATATCCCTTAATGGCAGTGATCGGAGTCTTCAGGTCATGTGAAATATTGCTGATCAGTTCTTTATTCTCGCGGTCAAATTCCACCTTCTCCTCGGCATTGGCTTTCAGACGCAGGCGCATCTCCTCAAAGTCCCGGCAGAGCTCTCCAAACTCGTCATCCGCCTCCGCCGTGATCTCAAAGTCCAGGTTGCCGTCCTTGATATTCTGGGCAGCCTCCTGCAGCTTCGCCAGCGGTACCGAGACAGTCCGGTAAACCCAGTACACAAGGAGCGCCGCCGTAAAAAATACGATGATCAGAAACATCTGCTGCAGTTCCCCGATCTCCCTTGGTTCAAATACCCGCCGCGCGACGATCAGAAAAACCGTGGGCAGGATCATCATCGCCATAAAGGCAATGATCAGCTTTGTTTTCAGCTTCATCAAATTCAACGCTCCTTTCGGTCATCCCTCTGTTGTTCCTATGTGTCTGCTCAGTTTGGCGCAGATCATGTCCGCAGTGATTCCTATCCACTACAGTAACACAAAACGGGCTGTCACCGCAAGGTTTTCAGCCCGTAATTTATCAAATCTTAATATGCTAGGTAAGTTCTGCTTATCAGCCGCACAGCTGGAACTTATTCTACAGATATGCTTTCAGCGCATCCACCTTATCCAGTCTTTCCCACGACAGATCCAGATCGTTTCTCCCGAAATGTCCGTAGGCAGCTGTCTGCTTATAGATCGGGCGGCGCAGGTCCAGCATCTTGATGATGCCTGCCGGGCGGAAATCAAAGTTCTCGCGCACAATCTCTACCAGGCGTTCATTGGATACATGCCCCGTGCCGAAGGTATCTACCATAATGGATGTAGGCTGTGCCACACCGATGGCGTAGGACAGCTGAATCTCGCACTTCTTCGCCAGTCCTGCAGCAACGATGTTCTTTGCCGCATAGCGTGCCGCATACGCAGCGGAACGGTCTACCTTAGTGCAGTCCTTTCCGGAAAATGCGCCGCCGCCGTGGCGTGCCATACCGCCGTAGGTATCTACGATAATCTTTCTTCCGGTCAGTCCGCTGTCACCGTGAGGTCCTCCGATCACAAAACGTCCGGTCGGATTCACAAAGAACTTGGTCTTTTCATCCACCATCTCCGCCGGGATGATCGCGTCAAATACATGCTTCTTGATGTCTGCGAAAATCTGCTCCTGGGTCACATCGGGATCATGCTGTGTGGAAAGCACGACTGCGTCCAGGCGCTTCGGAACTCCCGCATCATCATACTCTACGGTCACCTGGGTCTTGCCGTCCGGACGGAGGTAAGTCAGTGTGCCTTCTTTTCTTACTTTGGTAAGCTGCAGCGCCAGCTTATGAGCCATAGCGATCGGATAAGGCATATATTCTTCTGTCTCGTCTGAGGCATATCCGAACATCATTCCCTGGTCTCCGGCTCCTATGGCGTCGATATCTTCTTCTGCAGGTGCAGACGCTTTTGCTTCCAGCGCCTTATCCACGCCCAGGGCAATATCCGCAGACTGCTCGTCGATCACAGTCAGCACACCGCAGGTCTCTGCGTCAAACCCATAATCCGCGCTAGTATATCCGATATCGCGGATGGTGTTGCGCACGATCTTCTGCATATCTACATAGGCCTTGGTAGAGATCTCTCCCATTACCATGACAACGCCTGTTGTAGTGCATGTCTCGCAGGCTACCCGGCTCATGGGATCCTGTTCCATAAGCGCATCCAGGATGGCGTCAGAAATCTGGTCGCACATCTTGTCTGGATGTCCTTCAGTTACTGATTCTGATGTAAATAAGTGTCTTTCCATATCAATCCTCTCCTTCTCGGTACTTTCTCTCTTTTGTAGCTTTCTATAAGGTAAAAAAACAGCCTACAAAAAGCGGACTGTTTTATGGTCTAAACAATCCTCTTATTGTTCGATTGCTCGCTCAGGTTGGCACCTTCCGTTTTCACAGGGTTGCCGCAGCTTCACAGATCCTTTGTATCTCCACTGCTCTGAATAAGAGAAAGTCTATTTTATGAAATTGTATTTATCTTACAGCCGGAAGCGCTCCCGCGCATTCCGTATAAGACATAATAAGACTTTACACCGTATATCGCAAAATGTCAATATACAGATACCTAAAAATCTCAAAAATCAATCTGAAAATTCTGGAAGTGCACCAAATCTTCCAACTGGAAATCTCAGCTCACTTTCAAAACAAACTTCTGTATCTCTTTTTCGCTGGCTACCTTTTCGATGATGCCGCCGATGCTCTGCAGCTTCTCCTCAAACCGCTCGTAGCCCCTCTGGATATACTTGATATCATCCACGATCGTCACGCCATCAGTCGCAAGTCCTGCAATACAGAGCGCCGCGCCGGCCCTCAGATCCGGTGCGCTGATCCTGGTGCCGGAAAACTTTTCTACTCCCTCTATGGTAGCCGAATTGCCTTCCACCTTGATGACCGCGCCCATTCTTGCCAGTTCATCCAGATATTTGAATCGATTTTCAAAAATACTCTCGGTAATCGTGCTGGTCCCATTTGCCAATGCCAGGACCACCCCGATCTGAGGCTGCATATCTGTCGGATAACCAGGATACGGCAGTGTCTTAACCTGCGTGCTCCGAAGCCTTCCCTTTGCCACTACACGGACAGCATCGTCAAATTCTTCGATCTCACAGCCAATGTCCTTTAATTTGGAAATGGTTGCGTCCAGATGCTTCGGTATCACGTTGAGAACCGTCACATCCCCCTTGGTAGCCGCCGCCGCAAACATGAAGGTTCCTGCCTCTATCTGATCGGGAATGATGGAATATTCGGACTTATGCAGTGAATGTACTCCCCGAATCTTGATCACGTCCGTTCCCGCCCCTCTGATATTGGCTCCCATACTGTTGAGGAAGTTGGCAACGTCTACGACATGAGGCTCCTTCGCCACATTTTCCATGATCGTAAGACCGTCCGCCATTGCAGCCGCCATCATCACGTTGATCGTCGCGCCCACGCTTACCACGTCAAAATACAGATGTGTCCCCCGCATATGCTCGGATTCAGCCACAATCTTGCCATGCTCGATATCCACATCCGCACCCAGGGCTCGAAACCCCTTCAAATGCTGGTCTATTGGTCTGCTTCCGATGTTGCATCCTCCCGGAAGCGCCACTTCGGCCTTGCTGTACTTCCCCAGCAACGCACCCAGCAGATAGTAAGATGCCCTGATCTTCTTTATATAATCATACTCTATATTAAAGTCTGTAATCGTACCTCCGTTGATCTTTACCCTGTGCCGGTCCAGTCTCTGCACGGTTGCCCCGATACCTGAGATTGCCTCCAGCATTACATTAATATCATTGACATCCGGGAGGTTGTCAATCAATACCGTCTCATCTGTCATAATTGCAGCTGCAAGAATTGCAAGCGCCGCATTCTTCGCCCCGCTGATCTCAACTTCCCCTACCAGCGGATTCCCACCCTTAATTACATACTGCTCCATTACCGCACCTCGATTATCCGATATTGTTACAATCATTGATTTTCGAAATCATATCTGTCCAGATTAATTTTAAAAATCTTATATAGTATACCACAAAAATCCAATTTGTAAAATCTTTTTTCTCAGATGCAACATTATAATTATAAATTTGTTAAATTTTTATTACAGAGAGCACTTTTCCTATTGTTTCTTCAACAGAAAGTTGATCCTCTTCTATTGTAATATCTGCATATTTTTCAAATAATTTTACTCGTTCTTCATAAAGTTCCTGAAAACTCTGGCCTTCCCGCAGAACGACGCCCCGCTGCTGCGGATTACGGATCCTCCGCTTAATCGTTTGATAAGAAACTTTCAGATAAATCACGGTTCCGATCTCTTTAAAGTGCCGCATTGCCTCGTCACTGTAGACTACGCTTCCTCCGGGGGCAATGACCGCATTCTCCACATTGATATCCCTGTTCACCTGGTTTTCGATGGCAAGGAAACCTTCCTCCCCGGCCTCTGCTATGATCTCGTGGAGCAACTTACCTTCCTGCTCCTGAATCAGGAGATCCGTGTCCACAAACCGCATTCCCAGCCGTTTTGCAGCCACGACGCCGATCGTACTTTTTCCAACGGCGGGCATACCGATAAAAATAATATTCTTCTTTTTCATACCCTTAATGTCCCCTGTATTTTATTTGTTTCAGTAAAATTTCTGCCGCAGTCTGCGGTTCTCGCTCCGCCGCTTATACAGCTCCTGATAAAGCATTACATCAATCAAATCCCGCAGCCAATCCTGACGTACCCTTCTAAACTGCTGGCCTTCCACGCCCTTCATCTCCTGGGCCGAATCATTTTCACCAAAGGGCCGTTCCTCAGACTTTATCCGGTCATAGATCCGTCCGCTCATCAGCCGGAGCTGAAGCTGGTCGGGATATTCGTCATAGATCATACTGTCCGGTCCATCACAGCGGTCACACTCTTCCTCCACATAGGGCAGCACCCGCTTGGCCGTATCCGGGTACAGGCTTCTCATGTATTCATAATCCCTTCGGTCCAGCCGCTCATCATCATAGATAAAAGGCATCGGATATACCATATAATATGGCAGTTTTCCTTCCATAGCTTCCACTTCCATTTCAGACATTTATATTTCATTGTATGCAGAAGGAAGCTGTTTTGGCACACTGCCCTTATTTAGCTGCATATCATGCCATAACCAGGCGTAACATGCAGCACCTTATTTATACACTAATTTTTCAAACGCCTCCTTATATGGAGGACGTGCGATTCCATTTTCCGTGATGATCGCAGCGATCAGGCTGTGGTCCGTCACATCGAAACAGGGATTATACACCTTCACCGACTCCGGCGCCATACGGTTTTCATACCACATCTCCGTAATCTCTTCCGGGGCGCGCTCTTCAATCGGAATCTCTTCTCCTGTCTTCAGCGTCATATCAATGGTAGAGGTGGGCGCGCATATATATAGCGGAACATTGTGCTGCTTTGCCACGCATGCAACAACGGAAGTTCCGATCTTATTGGCCGTATCCCCGTTGGCTGCCACCCGGTCGCATCCCACAAATACAGCCTGGACCAGCCCTTTTTTCATGACAGCGGCAGACATATTATCGCAGATCAATGTCACATCCATACCGGCCGCGTGCAGTTCCGATGCGGTCAGGCGTGCACCCTGCAGAAGAGGGCGGGTCTCATCTACGAAAATGTGAAAATCATATCCCCGCTCCTGCCCCAGATACATGGGAGCCGTAGCTGTCCCGTACTTTACCGTGGCAAGCTGGCCTGCGTTGCAGTGGGTCAGAAGCCCATCTCCCGGTTTTACCAATGTCAGCGCATGCTCCCCGATCCTCCGGCAGACTTCGATATCTTCGTCGTGGATACGGACAGCCTCTTTTTGAAGATGCATCCTGATCTCGGCAACGCTTTCTGTGAGATGTGTCCGGACCACATGTTCCATACGGTCCAGCGCCCAGAACAGATTCACCGCTGTAGGGCGGGAGCCGCCAAGATAATTCTTTACCTGCTGAAATTCCTCATAGAAACTCTGCGGATCGTCCGTGCCGATCTGCTCTGCAGCCAGATAAATCCCGGCCGCAGCCGCAACTCCGATAGCCGGAGCCCCCCGTACTTTCAGAAGGCGGATGGCCTCCCAGATATCTTTGATGTCTGTCAGGGAAAGCAGTTCTATCTTCCCCGGAAGCTTTGTCTGATCGATGATCACCAGCGCACGGTTCTCTGTATCCAATTTGACCGTCTCGAAATCTAAAATGCTTTTTTCTGATTTTACCATTACTCTATCTATCCTGCTCCTCAGTCGTTTTTCTTTTCAATATCCATGATCATATTTACCCGGTTGATATGGCGCTCTGCTCCGGAAAATTCTGTGCGCATCCATACGTCCACGATCATCTTAGCCAGCTCCGCCCCTACGACTCTGGCTCCAAAGGCTAGGATATTGCAGTCGTTATGCTCCCTGGACATCTTGGCAGTAAAAGGCTCGCTGCACACCGCAGCCCGGATTCCTTTTACCTTATTGGCCGCTAGGGAGATTCCCAGCCCGGTCCCGCAGATCAGGATTCCCCGGTCCACTTCCCCCTTTACAACCGCATTTGCCACGATCTCCCCATAGATCGGATAATCGCAGCTTTCCGAAGAATTTGTTCCGTAATCGATGATCTCGTGTCCGCTTTCTGTTAAAAATTCTATGATCTCTGCCTTCAGCTCCAATGCTGAATGGTCATTTCCAATTCCTACTATCATGCCCTTTATCCTCCTTCTCATGTGCCTTGCGTGCAGTACAGCGCACGGTCCAGGCAATCGTCTGTGGTTTTATTGTAACAGATTTCCGGGTTGGTTACAATGCATAAATTCTCACCGTGGATATGATACAATGTTTGTGGTAATATATCTGATAGAGGCTCGGAACAGAAGGCAGTTCTTCCGTTTGCTGTTCTGAGAAATCTCCGGCTGTGCTGCTTACTGTTCACACCCTAACAGGGTGTGAACAGTAACGGCTATCCACCCCATTGAAAAGTCGCCTGCCGGCGAGGGGCTGGATGCCCGCCCCATCACTGTATTGGCCGGATGCCGTGCAGCAAGTACACGACACCGCGTGAACAGTAACCTGTGCTGTACGCTTCACGGAGCACATCAATGCGCAGCTGGCAAATCTTTTATAAAGAATATAGAATGGAGAATGATCATGCAAACATTACCGACAGAGATTTCACAGCTTTTTGAATATCTGGAAAAAGGCGCCTCCGCCTTTCACGTCACCGCCCACAGTAAAAAAGTGCTTCAGCAGGCTGGCTTTATGGAGTTGCGGCTAAGTGACCCCTGGGCATTGGAGCAGGGCGGACGATATTTCTGCTGCCCTTTCGATACCACGCTTTATGCCTTCACCATCGGACAGGACTGCAGCCTTTCCAACGGCATCCATATCGGCAGTGCACATACGGATTTTCCGGCCATCAAGGTGAAACCGAACCCAGAAATATTTACCCATGGATACATGCAGTTAAATACGGAGCTCTACGGCAGCCCGATCCTGAGCAGCTTTTTCGACCGCTCCCTGTCTCTGGCAGGAAAGGTGGTCACGCGGGGGCCGTCCTATGACCGTCCTATCGGCCATCTGATTGATTTTCAGCGTCCTATGGTCTGTCTGCCGAATCTGGCTATTCATATGAACCGTACAGCCAATGAGAAAGGCTCTCCGGTCGATAACCAGAAGCATCTCCTTCCTATCCTGGGGACTCTGGATGATATGCTGAACAAGGATTCTACTCTGGTAAGGCTGCTGGCAAAGGAACTGGATGTAGAGGCAAAAGAAATCCTGGATTATGACCTGTGTCTTTACAATCTGGACCGGCCGGAGCTGGCAGGTATCACGGAAGAATTTATTTCCGCCCCCCGGCTTGACGATATTACCTCCGTCTGCGCGCTGATACACGGACTGGCGGAAAGCCGTAACCGAAGCCGGGTCAATCTGGTCTGCCTGTTTGACAATGAGGAGATTGGCAGCCTCAGCAAGCAGGGAGCGGATTCCTTTCTCCCCGCCGTGATCATCGGAAAAATCTGGCAGTCCTTTGGGAAGAGCATGGTTGACTGTATGACAGACCTGTCAGGAGGACTGATGGTCTCCGCGGACGTGGCCCACGCCTACCATCCCAACTATCCGGCAGTACAGGATGTTACCAATTATCCGGTCATCAATCAGGGCTTTGTGTTCAAGTCCGCCAGCAATCAGTCCTATGCCTGGGACTGTGAAGCTCTCGCATCCATGATTGCCCTGTGTGAGGACAGGCAGATCCCTTACCAGCGTTTTGCCAAGCATTCCAACACAAAAGGGGGCGGGACGATTGCCTCGATTCTCTCCTCCCACCTGCCTGTGCGGACGATCGATACCGGGGCCGGCATTTTGGCCATGCATTCCAGCCGGGAGATGATGGGTGTCAAAGACCAGATCGCGCTGAGCCGGTTCGCGAAGGCATTCTTCGAATAGACTGAGTTAGGAATACCCTGGTTCATATTGACTGTACCCGATTATAGGAATACTTTTTCTTACAAAA
>Ga0137306_100576_pt1 | contig 48597 bp, 42 predicted proteins | sample Inofroosms_March_FD_97187 | JGI IMG/M metagenome (GOLD analysis project Ga0137306, IMG submission 97187) | Mouse cecal microbial communities from Vienna, Austria - N-Acetylneuraminic and N-Acetylglucosamine D2O microcosms_March | ecosystem: Host-associated > Mammals > Digestive system > Large...
ACAATATCCTTAAATCTGTTAGCCTTTGTGTACTCTGGACGTGCAGCCATAAATGCTCTTACATCCTCTCTCGACACCGTTAAGGTACAGAAGTAAATATATGGTTGTCTAATTCCTCTTTTCGTTAATAGCTGCCTGAGCCGCCGCAAGTCTCGCAATCGGCACGCGGAACGGTGAGCAGGATACATAGTCAAGCCCGATCTTATGGCAGAACTCAACCGAGGACGGATCTCCGCCATGCTCGCCGCAGATGCCTACATGAAGATTCGGATTAACAGGCTTGCCGAGTTTCAGAGACAGCTCCATCAGCTTGCCTACACCGATCTGGTCGAGTTTTGCAAACGGATCGTTCTCGAAGATCTTTGTATCATAGTAAGCATTCAGGAATTTGCCTGCGTCGTCTCTTGAGAAGCCGAATGTCATCTGTGTCAGGTCGTTTGTACCGAAGCAGAAGAAGTCAGCTTCCTTAGCGATCTCCTCTGCTGTGAGCGCCGCTCTCGGAATCTCGATCATCGTACCTACTTCGTACTCTAACTTAACACCCGCTGCCGCGATCTCAGCATCTGCAGTCTCTACCACTACCTTCTTTACAAATGCGAGCTCTTTCACTTCACATACAAGCGGGATCATGATCTCCGGTTTCACATTCCAGTCAGCATGCTCCTTCTGAACCTCAAGCGCCGCACGGATCACAGCCTTTGTCTGCATTTTAGCAATCTCAGGATACGTTACAGCGAGACGGCATCCCCTGTGACCCATCATCGGGTTGAACTCATGCAGGGAAGCGATAATGTTCTTGATGTCCTCCACGGACTTGCCCTGTGCATTTGCAAGCTTCTCGATGTCAGCTTCCTCAGTCGGAACAAACTCATGAAGAGGCGGATCAAGGAATCTGATCGTCACAGGATTTCCCTCCAGAGCCTCATACAGCGCCTTGAAGTCGCTCTGCTGGTAAGGAAGGATCTTGTCCAGTGCAGCTTCCCTCTCCTCAACGGTGTCGGAGCAGATCATCTCGCGGAATGCTGCGATCCTGCTCTCCTCGAAGAACATGTGCTCTGTACGGCAGAGGCCAATACCCTCTGCACCGAGCTCTCTCGCCTTCTTTGCGTCTGCCGGTGTATCTGCATTTGTTCTGACCTTCAGTGTTCTATACTTGTCAGCCCATGCCATAACTCTGCCGAACTCGCCAGCGATCTGTGCATCGACTGTCGGGATCTGACCATCATAGATATTTCCTGTTGTACCATCGATCGAGATGTAATCTCCCTCATGATATTCTTTTCCTGCCAGTGTGAACTTCTTGTTCTCCTCGTCCATAGCGATATCGCCGCATCCGGATACACAGCATGTACCCATACCACGTGCAACTACAGCTGCATGGGATGTCATACCGCCACGTACTGTGAGGATACCCTGGGAAACCTTCATACCTGTGATATCTTCCGGAGAGGTCTCAAGACGTACAAGGACAACCTTCTCGCCCCTTGCGTTCCAGTTCTCAGCGTCCTCTGCCGTGAACACGATCTTGCCGCACGCAGCGCCCGGTGACGCGCCAAGTCCCTTACCAGCCGGTGTAGCAGCCTTCAGCGCTGCTGCATCAAACTGAGGATGCAGTAATGTGTCAAGGTTACGAGGATCGATCATGACAACAGCCTCTGCCTCTGTCTTGTGTCCCTCATCTACCAGATCGCAGGCAATCTTCAGTGCGGCCTGTGCTGTTCTCTTACCATTGCGGCACTGTAACATATACAGCTTCTTATTCTCAACAGTGAACTCCATATCCTGCATATCGTGATAATGGTTCTCGAGAGTCTCACAAACCTTGATGAACTCTTCGTATGCCTCAGGGAACTCCTGCTCCATCTGTGCGATCGGCATCGGTGTACGGACACCGGCAACAACGTCCTCGCCCTGTGCGTTCTTTAAGAACTCACCCATGAGCTTCTTCTCGCCTGTAGCCGGATCACGCGTAAACGCAACACCTGTACCGGACTCGTTGTTCAGGTTGCCAAATACCATCGGCATTACGTTAACAGCTGTACCCCATGAATAAGGGATATCGTTGTCGCGGCGGTAAACGTTTGCACGAGGGTTGTCCCATGAGCGGAATACAGCCTCGATCGCAAGCTTTAACTGCTCTACAGGATCGGAAGGGAAATCCTTGCCGAGCTGGTTCTTGTACTCAGCCTTGAACTGCTCTGCCAGCGTCTTGAGATCCGCCGCTGTGAGGTCTACGTCGAACTGAACGCCCTTCTCCTCTTTCATCTTGTCGATCAGCTGCTCAAAATACTTCTTGCCGACTTCCATGACAACGTCTGAGAACATCTGGATAAAACGTCTGTAAGAGTCATATACGAAGCGCTCGAATGCGGGATCCGGATTGCCCTTGATCATCGCCCCGACAACTTCGTCATTTAAACCAAGATTCAAGATGGTATCCATCATACCGGGCATAGATGCACGTGCGCCTGAACGAACAGACACGAGCAGAGGATTCTTCAGATCGCCGAATTTCTTTCCGTTCACTCTCTCCATCTCTGCAACGCCGTCCATAACCTGCGCCATGATCTCGTCGTTGATCTTACGTCCGTCTTCATAATACTGTGTACAAGCCTCTGTCGTGATCGTGAAGCCCTGTGGTACAGGCAGTCCGATGCTTGTCATCTCCGCAAGGTTCGCACCCTTGCCGCCGAGAAGATTACGCATGCTCATGTCGCCTTCTTTAAATGAATATACCCACTTTTTACTCATCTTTTTTCTCCTTTACTGAATATGGTTACTTTACATTGGTGCCGATGCCCTGTCTAAAATCAGGTCTGATAACCGCAATGGCACACTGCATGTAATAAATGATAAACATAATATGGTTAATTGTCAAGAATTTATCAAGGAAAATTTTTAAAAATTTGCTATTTTCTTCCTGTTTCTACAGCCTGATGATCTTTCGCTCTTCCCTGTCATAAAAATACAGGGAATAAGAGAGGATTTCCTCTGTGCTCACCTGTGTGTCATTGATCTCCCGGATCATGCTTTTGATCTCCTCACTTTCTCCATCGTGCCCTGCCGGCAGGAGCAGCACTTCGTGGACAGATGACGGTATGATGTAAAAACTGCTGCCGATCGCCTCCGCAAAATCCCGGACCAGATCGGGATACAGGATGCAGACCGCGCCCTCTACCCTGTTCTTGTTGCTCAGCACATACATCGGAACGCTGTCCGGGAATTCTTCCGCAAGATCCTCACTGTCAGCATTTTCAGGATCTTCCTCCCTCATGATCTCGCACAGGACATCCGCCATGCTCTTGATCTCATATTCCTGAAGCCGCTGTGTGTTCTCTTTCGCCGCCTGGTACAGATTTTCCACCGACACGTCCCACAGCTTCATGTGGACGTTATGGATGAGGATCGAAGCTGTGCCAAACTCCTCCTGTGCGACCATGCACTGAAAAACGATCGACAGATCGAGAAACTCTATGTGCGGAACATCCTCGAGCAGTTCCCTGTTCTTCTCTGTATTGACAAGCTTGTAGATTATGCGCTGCTGTACACTCTCATAATTCAGAAAATACCGCATATCCACGCTCTGGTTGACCTTGTTCCTGTGATATGTATCCATCACATCATTGACGACATTGACAAGCGTCGCCCTGCCGTTTGCGTACTCTTCATAATAATTATTCAGATAGATGGTCGGCGAGATGTTGCTGTCATCCTGCATCACTGTAAGTCCTCTGAGCACGACGCCATTATTCTTCCGGACATCGTTGAGCCTCACACGATAATTGTCACCTGTCCTCCGTTCCACTTCTTCCCTGACTAATGTCGTAAAATTCATAAATTCCATTCTGACCTGTACTCCTTTTCATTCTCTTTCTGATGTATCCCCCTCCTCTGCCGTTGTCTTTTGTAACGCAAAAAGACAACAAGAAAAACGTATTAAAAACGTCTTTTTCTCATTGTCTTGTCCTTTCAGATCGATATACGATAACAGATCATACCCTTGACAGATACTCTCCCGTCCTGGTGTCGATCTTGATCACATCATTCGTCTCTACAAACAGCGGAACTGCCACTGTCGCACCTGTCTCAACTGTAGCGGGCTTTGTCGCACCTGTAGCCGTGTCTCCCTTGAAACCAGGCTCCGTGTCTGTGATCGTCAGTTCCACAAACAGAGGCGGCTCGATCGCAAATACATTGCCATTGTGTGAGCACACCTTGACCATCTCATTCTCTTTCACGAATTTGAGCGTGTCGCCCACCTTGTCCGAATTGAGACCGATCTGTTCATAGTTCTCTGTATCCATAAAATAGAATAAATCTCCATCTGCGTATAAGTACTGCATCTCTTTCCTGTCAATACGCGCCTGCGGGCACTTCTCGGTCGGTCTGAAGGTCTTCTCCACAACGCCACCGCTGATAATGTTCTTAAGCTTTGTCCTGACAAAGGCCGCTCCCTTACCAGGCTTTACATGCTGGAACTCGATGATCTGATAGATGCTGTTCTCATACTCTATCGTAATGCCATTTCTGAAATCTCCTGCTGATATCATAAAAACTATTCCTCCTACTATTCACTTTTCACGTTTACAATCCGTTAACCATTTTATAACAAAATCAACAATATTTCAACCATTATTTTTGACATTTCGCGATCACAAGATCAATCGCCATCAGATATCCGTCCAGACCATGTCCGTAAATCTGATGGTCGCACACCTCCTTTGTGACAGAAACGCGCCGGAATTCCTCCCGTTTCGTGATATCTGAAATATGGATCTCCACCTTGGGGACCGTGATGCTGGCAAGCGCATCGCGGATCGCATACGAGTAGTGCGTAAATGCGCCCGGATTGATGACAATGCCCTCTGTGCCGTCAAAATAAGACTCCTGGATCCTGTCGATGATGGCGCCCTCATGGTTGGACTGGAAGCACTCGATCTCACAACCAGCCTCCCGTGCCCTGTCCTGTATCATGTTGACAAGATAGTTGTAATCCTGTGTGCCATAGATACCCTTTTCACGGATTCCAAGAAAATTCAGATTGGGTCCGTTTATCACTAAAATCTTCATTTTGCCGTGCTCCTCCTCAGCAAATCTTTATTGGATGCGTTCATGGCAGGACTGATTTTCAGTATTTCCGCTGCTGCCTCCGACTGTATCAGCTCATCTACGTCCACTGTGAACACTGCACCTTCCTTATATAAAGGCTCCCGCACCGCGATCATCTCCCCGATCCGCCCCATAGGGTCTTCGCACTGCAGGAGCGGCCTCGTCGTGTCCCCTTTGATCCTGTTATAGATCGTTTCCGGACATGCTTTCAGATACACAACGGTACCAAGCTGTGACAGGAGCTGCCGGTTCTCCTTCCTCAGAGGCATTCCGCCGCCTGTCGAGATGACCAGATGCTCCTTTTTTTCAGCGACCAGCTGTCTGAGCAGCGCCGTCTCCATATCCCGGAACGCCTGCTCTCCCTCCTCGGCAAAGATCTCACTGATGCTTCTGTGCTGCTGTTCCACGATCATCTCGTCCGTATCGACAAAAGTGTAATGAGTCATTTTTGCAACATTTCTGCCAACCGTCGTCTTGCCGCTCCCCATATAACCTGTCAGAATGATATTTTCCATGAAAATCTCCTATATGTTCTATGCACGTCCTGTCTGCCGATGCCGTCTGTCAGCGGTCCCTCACCTGACTACAGAGCCGCTCGTATGCCCGATCCGCGATCTCCTTTGCCACCCTGCAGCCGCTCCACAGCTCAAAAGCCTCGATCCCCTGGTACAGAAGCATCTTGAGGCCGTTGAACGCCATTCCGCCATTGTCTGTAACATTCTTCATAAACTTCGTCTCCCACGGCGTGTAGATCAGGTCATAGCCAAACTTCACATAATGATAAAAGTCGCCGTCATCTATGACCACATCGTCTACATTGGGCGCAAGTCCGACGCTGGTGCACTGGATCACGACATACCGGTTCTCTGCCCCTGTCAGAAGGTCTTTGTAATCAGAGAGCGCCATCGCCGTCACACAGTCCTGCCCATTCCTGCCGAACTGCCTGTTGACCTCCATCGCCACGGCATCCGCTTTCGCCGTACTGCGGTTTAACAGATACACCTTTCCGGCGCCGTGTTCCGCACACATAAATGTGACAGCGCGCCCTACTCCGCCCGCGCCAAGGATGATGACCTCCTCATCTCTGAGCGGGATCCCTTCCTCGTTCATGGCACGCGCCAGACCGATCGTATCAGTATTGTAGCCGATGAATCCCTCCCGGTCTGTATCTATGTCGCGCACAAGGGTGTTGACAGCGCCCAGCGTCTCCGCACGGGCATCCGTCTTTGTCAGATACGGGATCACGGCATTTTTGTACGGCACAGTGACGTTCATCCCCTGGATATTTAACCCGTAAGCGCCCTTCAGGGCTGCCTCCAGCTGCCCCTCTGCCACATGAAACGGCACATATACCATATCGATTCCTGATGCCTCCGCAAAAATGCCGTGTATAAGCGGTGACATGGTGTGTTCTACCGGATCGCCTATGATTCCGTATACTTTTGTTTTTCCATTGATCTGCATCATCATTCCCCCATTTACATTGATAGCCGCCCGGAATTGAAGAAGTTTTATTTTTTCTTATTCATATACCTTCGATAGCTGATCAGCACAATTTTTTCCAGATAGCGCTTTAAGACGATCTGTATCTCCTCCTTTGGGTGGATCGGCTTTACCAGGATCGAATGGATCCCCGCTTTGTTCGCCCCCCACACATCAGTGAAGATCTGGTCGCCCACAAACAGCGTATTCTTCTCGTCAGTCCCCATGTCCTTCATCGCCTGCCTGTACTTTGCCGGGTTGGGTTTTCCCGCCTTGTAGATGTACGGGGCATCCACCGCGTCGCAGAACATCTTCACGCGCGGCTCTTTATTGTTGGAGAGCATCGTGACCTGATAGCCTGTATCTCTCAGGCGTTTGAACAGGGCGACCGCACGCTCGTCCGCCGGCAGTCCGTGCGGCACCAGCGTATTATCGATATCAAAGATGATCCCCCTGTAACCCTGCCTGTACTTTTCCTCGAAATCGATCAGATATGTGGAATCCAGGTATTCGTCCGGATAAAAACACTGCAGCATTTACTCATACCTCCATCTAGAGATGTCCCTTCCCCTGTCACAGATTCGCCGCCTCGAGCAGAAGCCGCGTGTAATCCGTCGACGGATTCCCGTAGATCTCCTCGACTTTCCCCTGCTCGAGTATCTCCCCGTTTTTCATGATGATCACCCGGTCGCACATCTGGTACACGACGCGCAGGTCATGCGATATGAAGAGAATGGAGATCCCGAGCTCTTTGTGGAGCTTTAATAAAAGCCGGATGATCTGCGCCTGGATCGTCACGTCGAGCGCTGACACCGGCTCGTCCGCGATCAGAAAATCCGTGCCGCACAACAGCGCCGCCGCGATCGCAACGCGCTGCCTCTGACCGCCGGAAAGCTCCGCGGGATAGTGTTCCTTCAGCTTCACGTCAAGTCCCACGCGCCCGAGCATCCGGTCAACTTGTCCGATGCGCTCTTCCTTTGACAGGTTCGCCTTTCCCCTATCCATACGCGCTCTCATGCGGAGCGGCTCCTCCAGGATCCAGCCGATCTTCTTGGCGGGATTGAGCGAGCTGTACGGATCCTGAAAGACCATCTGCGGATTCGGGCAGTCGAGCGTGATCTCGCCGTCGTACTGCTTCTGCATGCCGAGTATCGCCTTTGCAAGCGATGTCTTTCCGCAGCCGCTCTCACCGACCAGTCCCAGCACCTCTCCTTTTTTCATGGAAAAGCTCACATTTTTCAGGACATGCTGCAGGCTTCTTTCCGAATTTCCCCGGATCCGGCTCATCAGATTTTGCTTGTTTGTGTAATATACATTCAGATCCCTTACATTCAATATCTCTTTTTCCATGCCAACCTCCGTACTGTATGCACCATCTTTTCACAGCCGTTTCGTAAAACAGATGATCCTGTTTGCCTCCGTGAAATTCATCGCCATATGAAAACGAAGGCTGCCAGCATTATCGATCTCGCAGTCGCTGGCAAATTCCGTGCATCCTTTTTCTCTTGCCCATGACTCGCATGCACCCAGCAGTTCCCTAGCATATCCCCTGTTGCGGCAGTTTTCACTGACAAAGATCCCCTCCAGGTAGCCGACAGGCGTCGTCTCTGTCCCCTCCACATAATCATGCCGCAGCTGGCACTGCGCAAAACCGACAGGAATGTCATTTTCGTATTTGAGAAATATCTGCGCATCGTCCCTGGAAAGGATCTTCACAAACTCATCTGCAAGATCCTCAACCGCATGACTGTCCCACATGAGGATTGCCATACCAGCGATCGTCTGCGCATCGTTTTTTGTAGCCTCTCGTATCATCCTGGTCCCTCCGGATTCCACTGATTTTTTCAACTGATCTTTTCCAGTTTCGGTATCGCGCTGATCAGCTCTCTCGTGTAATCTTCTTTCGGGTGATAGAATATGTCCTGCGTCACGCCTGCCTCCACCATATTTCCGTCATGCATCACGATGATGCGGTGGCACAGTCGTTTCACCAGACTCAGATCGTGTGATATGAACAGTACCGCCATATTTTTCTCCTGATTCAGCCGCTGCAGCAGTTTCACGATCTGCAGCTGGATCGTCACGTCGAGCGCTGTCGTCGGCTCATCCGCGATCAGAAGCTTTGGCTCGCAGATCATCGCAGAAGCGATCATCACGCGCTGGCGCATGCCGCCGGAAAGCTCATGCGGATATTTCCTGTACACAAGCTCCGGGTCGTCAAGCTCCACATCCTCCAGCGCCCTGATCACGCGCTGATACCGCTCCTGCTTTGTCATCTCTGGCCGATGTATGCGAAGGCTCTCCTCCACCTGCCAGCCGATGCGCTTAACCGGGTTTAATGACGTCATGGGTTCCTGAAAGACGATACCGATATCATTTCCCTGAATCTGCCGGAGTGTTCCTCGGTCCGCGTGCAGAAGCTCCTTTCCCTCAAACAGGATCTTTCCTTCCATCTCCATGTCATGGCGCGTCAGAAGCCCTGCGATCGCCATCGCTGTCATGGACTTGCCCGAACCGGACTCCCCGACGATCCCAAGGATCTCGCCCTGATGCAGTTCCATATTCAGATGATTCACGACGCGCTCCGGCACATCATGGTCATGAAATTCTATGTTCAGCTGTTCTACCTGCAATAATATATTGTCCATCTGTCCCTTTCGCTTTCTTATTGATATGCTCTTTATTGTAGCACAGCATCCGCAAAAAAGCTATTTCTTTTTTTGACCAGGATCAACCGGATCAGTACGACACCTGTATACTCCCCATATTGGTGCTGACCGAAAGCTTCCCGGCATCGCCGGACTGATGGTACTGCGTACCCTCGCTGTGACCGTTGACATGTATGCTGCCGAGATCTGCCCCCAGCTCCATATCATACCTGTCAAGTGTCTGCGCGGCATCGACCGACACGCCTCCCATCGCCGCCGTGATGTCCAGACTGGCAAATGTACAGTCGTCTATTTCGATCTCACCCATGTCATTATCCACCTCGGCATCGCCAAGATCCGTGTCGCTGACAGTGATCCCGCCCATATTCGTCATCAAATCGGATTTGTCAAAATCACATTTTTTTACAGTACAGTTTCCCATATTGCTCTGCAGCTCGCATGCCGATGCGGCTATCCCTTCCAGCTGGATACTTCCCAGCGCCGTATGCACATCGATCACATCCATCGGGGTCTGCTCTGGTATCGTCAGTATCAAGCTGCAATGCGCATTGTTGACTCCCCACCTTTGATTCCAATATGTTCTCTGCCTGATGGTCAGCGTGCCATTTTTTACTTCATACACCGGCTCCAGTCCCTCTGCGTACTCACAGCTCAGATCAAAACGCTCTCCCGCCGTGACTGTCACGTCCATCAGATTTACATCCACCCTGAGCGTATCGAACGCCTCCAGACCTGACTCCATATTTTCGATCCCGCCGCGCCCAAAAAAGCCGGTCCCATGTCCGAAAATGTGATGAAAGGTGCCTCCGATCACACAACAGACTGTGACGATCGTGATCATCGCGATCCATACATTTCTTTTCATTATCATAACTCCTCTCTACAACGCTTTAAGCATCTGCTGCACCAGCGCAGCGATCACCCACACGATCCATGTGATATGCCAGTCAAAGCTCAGAAAACTCCAGCACAGATAGATGCATGTCACTGTCGGCCAGTAGACCGACATGATCTGTGATATCGTTTCATTTTTGTATGTCACCTGTTTCTGTGATGGGACAAAACTGCCCCCCATGGTGTCCCGCTTATTTAGTGAGAGAATCACCGTAAACCCAGCGTTCACATTTCCCGATACCACAAGCAGAAATACGCCGATGCCGACAAACACAAACATCAGCACCACCCCAAAACCGCTGCTCCAGCCAAACAGACTGTCGACAACGATCACCGGAAGCACGCTCAATATGCACAGAATGACACCGATCGTGTTCATCATCGAGCGTGTCACGCGAAAGCTCTCTCTCCGGTTATGCACATACTCTGCCGTCGCAAAATCCACACTGCAAGCCCTCTCCCTGAAAAACTTCCATTTCCCCATGACAAAGTTTGAAAACATAAATAAGCCGACAGCAGCCGCGATCGCTATAAACATAAAACTCGTGGCAAGAACGATCCTGACATGCCATCCCCCGCCAAAATGTACCAGATAACCGCAGACACTGATGATGCACAGAAACACGCCGAGTGCGACGGCATACGCCGAGCGCGTCCTGTCATGAAGGTAATCTTTGACCTCCGCGAGCGTCACGCTCCGAAATCCTCCAGCTGTTTTCTGGTTCTCCTGTATCACAAAACTGCTGATGCCGAGCTCCTCCGCGAGCTCATCGAGATTTCCAAACTCGGAGATCACGATGCCGACCGCCTCGTTCTCGGTCTTTCCATCCGTGATGAGTTCCGTATATTTGTCCTCCATCATCTGCAGCAGCTCATTTTTTGCCTTCTGCATTTCAAATGTGTTGGGAAGACTGGCAAACATCGTCTCCAGATAATTCCTGATCGTCTCCATACTCCTACATACCTCCATCCTGCCTGATAAACTTTTCCACAACCTCCTTGGTCAGTGTCCACTCCGCACACTTCTCACGGTAATACTGCCTGCCCTGTTCGGTGATCCTGTAATAGGTCCTGCGCTTTCCATTCACCATGTCGCTGTCGGCAAAGGATTCGACAAAACCATTTTTTTCCAGCCGTGTAAAGGCAGAATAGAGCGTTGTCTCCTTGATCGCATACTTTTCCTCCGACAGATTCCTGATCCGCTTCGAAATCTCATACCCATACGACGGCTCATCCCACAGCAGATACAGGATCATCGTATCATTGTATCCACGTATGATATCGCTGCTGATACTGCTCATGAAAAACCTCCTTCCTTATCTACGACAGGCAGAGCAACGATTATCGTTGCTACGATTATCATTGCTACGTCTATCGTAGTATCAGCATAGCACAAGAACATGCGCCTGTCAATACAAAAAAGGGAAATCACCTGAAAACAGGTGATTTCCCTTTTTTCGCTACTCCTCCAGCACAAATTCCGCCCCATTCTCCGTCCCGCTGGAATTTCCGACATATACCCGGAACGCTCCGGGTTCACTCACATAATTCATATGGATATCATGAAAGCGCAGCATATTCTCCGCGATCTCGAAGCTGACCTCCTTCTCCTCGCCCGGGTCGAGATGAACCTTGCAAAAACCCCTGAGCTCCCGCACAGGGCGCGCCACGCTCGCGTGCACATCCGTCAGGTACATCTGTACCACCTCGCTGCCGCTCACCGTTCCGGTATTTTTCACAGTCACGGACACACGCAGCCTGTCCGTCCGTCTCATCTGCTGTGCGTCAAGCTGCACAGGTCCGATCTCAAACGTGGTGTAGGACAATCCATATCCAAAAGGATAGAGCGGTCTGTTTGGAATATCCAGATAGCGGGAGACGTACTGATCCTCCATGCCTTCTGTATACGGGCGTCCTGTCCGGAACTGCCCGTAGAATACCGGAACCTGCCCCACACAGTACGGGAAACTCATAGAAAGCCTGCCCGACGGATTCACATCGCCGAACAGCACATCCGCAATGGCATTTCCGCCCTCCGTTCCCGGCATCCAGACCGCGAGCACCGCCGCCGCGCGCTCGCTGATCTCCCGGATATCGAGCGGTCTGCCGCTGAAAAGAACGACGACAACGTTTCTGTTCACTGCGCAGACCTGCCGGAACAGCTCCATCTGACAGGCTGGAAGTGTGATATCGGCGCGGCTGGCCGCCTCCCCGGACTGCCAGCGGTGCTCGCCCAGCGCCAGCACGACCTTGTCCGCCCTCTTTGCCAGCTCCACCGCCTCCTGCAGAAGCTTTCCGGCTGGCTTATCTGACTCGCAGGCGTTCTCCGATCTGCCAAAATCCTCTGATAACAGGCAGCCCTCTGCAAAATGCGCCTGTATGTCACCTCTGTTTTTTATGCCCTGCTCTATGGTAACTGTCGTCTCCGGCGTGCCGAACATCGACCACGCACCGTATATCTCCCCGTTTGCCGCATAAGGACCTATATAAGCCGTCCTTTCGCCCGCAAGCGGCAGCATGCCGTCATTTTTCAGCAGCACGAACGACTCCGCCGCCATCCGCCGGGCAGTCTGCCTGTGTGCGGCGCAGAGCGCGAGTTCCTGCTCCTGCGCTTCATCCGCGTCCTTATATGGATTCTCGAACAATCCAAGATCATTTTTGAGCTTCAGGATGCGCAGCACTGCCTCGTCGATTAGCGTCCCGCTGACCGCACCGGACGCCACCAGCCTGTTCAGATGCCTGCAGTAGCAGTTTGTCATCATGTCAATGTCCACGCCGGCTTCCAGCGCAAGCCGCGCCGCCTCCTCCTGATCCTGCGCCACGCCGTGGCTGCACAGCTCCCCGATCGCCGCCCAGTCGGAGATCAGCACCCCCTCAAATCCCATCTCACCGCGCAGGATATCCCGCATCAGCCAGCGGTTTGCGGAGGATGGCACCCTGTCGAGCGTGTTGAAGCTGGTCATCACAGTCGCCGCACCAGCGTCGACCGCCTCCTTGTACGCCGGAAGATAGTCGTCGCGCAGCGTGCGCTCCGAGAGCTCCACGGCATTGTAATCGCGCCCTGCCGTCGGCGCGCCGTACCCCGCAAAGTGTTTCACGCAGGCGGCGATCCGTCCCTTTTCCTTCAGGCTGCCATGTCCCTGATATCCTTCCACCATCGCCCTGGCAAAGCGTCCGTTCAGCCATGCGTCCTCACCTGTGGACTCCATCACGCGTCCCCACCGCGCATCCCGCACGAGGTCTGCCATCGGTGAAAATGTCAGGTGCAGTCCCGTCGCAGCCGACTCCCGCGCCGCGGCGGCCGCACCCTCCTCCACCAGCTCCGGGTCAAAGGTACAGCCCTGCGCGAGCGGGATCGGAAAGATCGTCCGGAAACCATTGATGATATCCGCCATAAAGATCAGGGGAATATGGTGCGGATGCTGCTCCATGTACTCCCTCTGTATCTTTTTTAACTGTTCTGCTCCCACCGAGCCCAGCACGCTGCCCGCCAGCCGGATCTCCTCCTGCGTGAATCCAACTGTGTTCGCGGGACCGGTGAGCACGCCGTCCTCCGTGTAAAACATGCCGCTCACCTGCAGCATCTGGCCGATCTTTTCCTCCAGGGACATGTCGTTCAATAACGATATCAATTTGTCCTGTTCCATTTTATATTCCTCCGAATGACCTGAATCTTGTCCGCCTCCGCCCCGTCCGGACAGAAGGGGTTCTCGCAGATATTTTTACCCGTCAAAAATGCATAGAACAGCGCACCTAACAGAAATCGTCCATAGATCATATGCATATGGAACCCGTCCCTGCACAGGCTCTGTTCTCCCCGCTCATAGCGAAAGCCCGCTTCCCCGCGCACTGCCTGTATCACATCCGCACTTGGGATCATGCGCACGCCAAGCTGCGCAGCCGCTTTCTGATAACAGTGCGACAGCGCCTCGTACATCTCCTGCTGGCTGCAGTGATAGCGCTCAAACGCCTCGTGGGTGCTGTCCTGCTCGTACGCCCAGGTCTTGTGCAGCAGAAGCTCCGCGCCGGGACAGCCATGCCGCAGATAGTCTGCCAGCCGGGACAGCCATGGCTCGTACGTCTCCCAGAGTCCGCTGTCGTGGCTTGCCTGCTGCATCAGGATATAGTCCCACGCCCCCTCCGAAAGCGCCTCCTCCAAGGATACCATCCGCCCGTCAAAATGCCCGTTGCACTGGTATTGATACACTTGTTCTCCAGAGTCGATGTTCTCACAGTGGCGCTGCAGGCTGCAGCCGCCTATGTAGAGATTGACCACTTTGCACGGCACGTCTGCAGCCGCACAGATATCATGCAAATAGTACAGCGCATCCTCACTGAAGCTGTTCCCCACCGCCAACAGCTGAAATTGTCTTCTTTCCATATAAATAATCCTCCATTACCGCAGCATCTTCACCGATCCGCGCTTCATGATCACAGAGTCGCACACAATATGCTGTGTCCGCTCCCCGTTCATCATGCCATGCAGCAGCGAGACCGCAGAGAGCGCCATCTCCGTCGCCGGCTGATACACGGTGTCGAGCGTCGGGTTGTAGAATTCTGCCATCTCGATGCCGTCAAACCCGATGACCGAGATGTCATCGGGGATCTGCCTGCCCATATTGAGCGCCGCCTTCGCCGCACCGATCGCAAGAACGTCAGAGAACGCAAACACGGCAGTCATATCCGGGTTGCGCTGCATCAACCCCTTCATGGCCTGAAATCCGGCACGGAAACCCATACCTATGGACGGTATCCCCGGCGCGATCAGTTTCTCATCCACCGGGATCCCGCTCTCCTCCAGCGCCCGGATATATCCCCGGTAGCGCAGAATGTTCGGTGTCACCACATTTTCCATATCCTTATACAAAAAACCGATCCTGCGGTGCCCCATCTCGATGAGATAGTTGGTCGCCCGATACCCCTCCAGCTCGTCATTGATCGTAACGCTCGAGTACAGCGTCGGATCCACATTCCCCTCAGAATTGACCGTGAGCAGCACACACGGGATCCCAAGCTGCCGAAACTTTGCCTCCGTGTAGGAGGAGTAGGAGCCGCCCATGATGATCAGCCCGCACAGATTGCGCTGCATCGATTCGCTGATGGCAAAATCCAGCTCGTCCGAATTTTCGTCCACATTCTGTATCAGCAGGGGATACCCCCTCGAAGCCACCTCCTGCTGAATGATCTCGATCATCTTTTCAAAAAAAGGATTCGAAATGTATTTCACGAACAATGCGATGTTCTCCGACTGTGTCAGTTTCAGATTCCGCGCATTGTTGTTTGGAATATAGTTGTATTCATTAATGACATCCATAACCTTTTTGCGCGTCTTCTCGCTCACATACCCCGTCTGATTGATCACACGGGAAACCGTGGCAATCCCCACGCCCGATAACCTTGCAATGTCCTTAATGTTGATATTCGCCATTTCTTCCTCCGATTTTCCCCCTACTCGTGCGCGACCCGTGCGCCGCACTAGCGGCATATTTCCTCTGCACGGGTCTGTGCATAAACAGGGCTGCATTCCTGCTGCAGCCCCGTCTTTGTCCCTTCACGGAAACGCTCTGCGCGATGTCCCGTGGTCTTACTGTTTCTTATTTAACAGGCGTAAAGGCCTGAAGCTGTGTCTTTAATTCTTCGATCACGGTGTCGATCCCCGCTGACTTTAACTGGTCCCTGTACTGCTGCAGCGCGGCATTCACATCATCCGTCTTGCCGAGCATCAGCTGGATGCCGAGTGTAGAGTTCACGTTGGAGATCGCAGACAGCTCCGCCTTCACATTGGCATCATCAAAGCTGAAACCTGTGTAGGGGTCATTGATATGATCCTCCTCCCACTCCGCGATCTTCTCATAACGGCTCGGATGCTCTACCTTGAGCGGGATCTTGAACTCCGTGTTGCTGAACGCCCACGCGGAGAATCCGCCGCCGTCCACATCCTCGCTGAAGGAAGCCGGCTTCTCCAGATAACCGTCCACGATCTCGTACTGGCGTCCCTCTATACCATTCTGCCACAATCTGTAGTACGATTCATCCGTCATGAACTTCTCGATCGCCATCAGACACCGCTCCGGATACTTGCAGTTCGCGTTGATGACCGTCAGATCCTGCGCCGGAGAGCTCTTGAGCACCTTGTCATTGTCCTGCGCAAAATACCACGCGTCGATATCCTGATCGGGGAGCTGTCCGTGGATCGCCGTAAAATTGCCCGTCCAGTCCGCCATATGCGTGATGTACGCACTGCTCTGCCCGTTCTTGTACATATCCTTGTCACCTGTGGAGGCAGACATGATATCCGTCGGCCAGTAGCCTTTCTTTGACCACTCATCCAGTTTGATGACGAACGCCTCAAACTCATCCGTGAAAGCAGGATGGACCACTGCCTGATAATCGTTGTAGTCCGTACACATCAGATACATCTCACTGGTCGCTATGCCCGGCGCAGGAACCCAGTTTCCGGTCATCCCTTCCAGCATATGATAAAAATCCATCGCAACCTCCGGGTTGCCGTTGATCGGATAGATCCCGTTCGCGACAGACGCATCACAGTACGCCTCCATGGACGCAAGGTCTGTCACCTCGTCGATCCCCCACGCCCTGCAGTTCGCCTTGTTGTAGACGAAGCCGTATGTATTGTAGCCTGCGCCAAGGCTTGGCACGCCGAAGATCCCCTCTGTGGTGGAAGCTGCCGCCCAGCCCGCATCATCGATCGCATTCTTCAACACCGGCGCGCAGCTGTCCAGAATTCCTGAAATATCATACAGGGATCCCTGTTTTGCCAGCGTATAAAAAGGAACTGCCGTGTTGATGGAAGCATACGCCATGTCAAATTCCTCGCCCGATGCCCAGAGCAGCGGATACTTTGTGTTGATATCGCCCCAGTCGATATACTTGACCTCGACAGACGTATTGATATCCGCCGTGAGCTTCGTGTTGATCTCCTTGAGAATGTCCTCGTTCGCCGCCCCCGGAGAGCCATATAAATAGAAGGTCAATGTGACATGCTCGGAGAGATCCGGACTTCCGGACTGCGCTGTACCTGCACTGGAAGCGCTGTCATTTGCCGCGCTCGAGGTGCCTGTGTCTGATGCATTTTGGGATGCGTTCTGATCAGCCGCCTTGTCACCGCCGCAGCCTGCCAGAAGTGTGCCAGCCATGGCTGCACACACGATCGTAGATGTAACTTTCCTTAATTTCTGCTTTCTTAATTTCATATTTTCCTCCTTATTTTATCAACCTTTACTGCAAAAGTAAAGGTAATTTTTTCCACTATCCTTTTACGCTGCCCACCGTCAGTCCGCTGACAAAGTATTTCTGCACGAACGGATAGAGCAGTATGATCGGTCCTGTCGTCAGCACGGCAGTCGCCATCTTCACAGACTGCGTGGGAACCATACCGGCATCGATCACATGCCCTGCGTTCGTCAGCGCCTCGATGCTCGTCTGGTTGATCATCTTCTGCAGATAATACTGCAGCGGATATTTGGATGCCGTGTCGATGTAAAGGCTGGCATTGTACCACTCATTCCAGTAGCCCAGCGCCAGGAACAGACCCACTGTCGCAAGCGACGGGATCGCGAGCGGCATGAAGATCTTAAGATAGATCGTAAACGGCCCTGCCCCGTCCATCGTCGCGGACTCGTACAGCTCATCCGGGATCGACTTCATAAAATTGCGCATCAGAAAGATCGACCACGCACTGACAAGTCCCGGCAGTATCATCGCCCAGATATTGTCCTTCAGGTTCAGATATCTGACATACAGGATATATGTAGGCACAAGCCCGCCTGAGAACAGCGTGGTAAAGTAGATCATAAACGAGAAGAACCCCCTGTACTTAAAATCCTTCCGGTTCAGCACATACCCCGCCATGGACATGATCACAAGTCCCAGGACCGTGCCGACAACAGTTATGAGTATCGTCGTCTTATACGCGTCCAGAAGCTTCTTTGGATTATCGAGCAGATACGTGTACGCCGCGGCTGTCCACTCCTTTGGGATCAGCTTGTACCCCTCGCTGACGATCTCCTTCTCTGTCATAAAAGAGGACGTGATCATCAGCGCAAACGGAAACAGGCACACTGCCGCAAACAATCCAACCACCACATAACATATTATGGAAAGCATCCTGTTGCTCTTACCCATCCTGATCCTGGTAGCGGGCATGCTCTCCTTCTTTCCCTGTCCCATACAGTTCCCTCCTTATCAAAACAGCGCACTCTCCGGCTCGACCTTCCGCACGATCAGGTTGATCACCATGACGAAGATCAGGCCGAATACCGACTGGTACAATCCTACCGCCGCACTGGAGGCAAAGTTGAACGACCCTACCAGGCTTCGGTATACATAAGTGTCAATGATGTCCGTCTGCCCGTAGAGCAGCGAATTCGTTCCGATGAGGTTGTAGAACAGGTCAAAGGAACCGCGCAGGATACCGCCCAGTCCAAACAGGACCAGCAGGATAAAGGTCGGCTTGAGCAGCGGCAGCGTCACATAGCGGATCCGCTGGAAGCGGCTCGCCCCATCGATGTAGCACGCCTCGTAGATCTCACTGCTGATACCGGTGATCGCCGCCATATAGACGATCATGCCGTAGCCGGTTGTCTTCCATATATAAAAGAACACAATGATATATTTCCATACGCCCGGCGTGGAGTAGAAGGAAATGCGCTCCATACCCAGATTTACCAGCAGCGAATTGATAAAGCCGTTGTCAAAATTAAAGAAATTGTAGGCAAACACGCCGACCACTACATAGGAAATAAAATGCGGGAGCAAAATGACGGACTGGGAGATCTTCTTGAAGATCTTATTCATGATCTCCGAGAGCATGATCGCCAGCACGATCTGGATCATATGGCTCATCAGCAGAAATACGCCATTGTAGAGCAGGGTATTTTTTGTGATCTTCACCAGATCCCCATTCCGGATCAGGAACTCGAAATTCTTGAATCCGACAAAATCACTGCCAAATATGCCCTTGTTCGGGTTATAGTTTACAAATGCGACGTAGGCGCCGGGCATTGTCACATAGCTAAATACAATGAAATATGCGATCGCCGGAACCAGCATCAGAAACAGCACCCAGTTCTTTCTGACTTCCTTTAAGAAGTCCTGAAACCCTCGTTTCACTTTCAATATCATCCCTCCATTCTTCTGAATAACCTTTTGGAGTCTGTCTGAACATCCTGACTTTCTCCGGCAGCCTGAACCTGTCCGGATACTTCATCCGTCTGTCTGGCTGCATTGTTGCGCTCTGTTTTCCGTATTTTCAGAAAACGTTTCCATTTCATTCGACATTTTTATCATAAAACATTCTGTTCAGAATGTCAATCTATCACTTTTGCCATAAATTTGATCTGTTTTTTATTTATTTTTTTTCCAATACAATACTTGTCTATTTTCACTTTATTTCTTTCCGGCCAAAGCAATACAGAAACCTTTTCCACAATATATCGATCCCAGTTTTATCCATTTCTGATATATTCTGCGCAATATTAAAATACTTTTTAAACATCCTGTTGACATTTTGCGCAAAAAAACTTATAATCAGACCATCGAGCCGTTTCATTTTTATTCTGTTTTTGCATTAAGAAAACGTTTCCATATCATTTGGCGGATCATTTCACAAATACAAACCAGAAAGGACTTGGCTCCATGAAAAAAATAAACCGTTTTCTTACGATCAGACAGCGCACAGATCAGTACGACTGTTGTTACACCTTCCTGCCCACGGGGGACATCTTTACTTTCACACAGGGCGGCATCCTTATCAACCAGTTCCGCGGAAACGCCAAAGACGGATCGCTCAACAACATTTATCTGCGGATCTACCACGAACAGGGTCACAGCAGTTACCCCCTGCTCGGCATCCGCTCTGCCAGCACACTCTCTTATGGAAGCAACTGCCTGCAGTACAGGGGACGCGCGGAGGACATTGAGTATACCGTGACCTTCCGCCCTGTATCAGAGTGCTGGTTCTGGGATATCACGCTCTCCGGGAATGGTCAGACTGTCGACATCATCTATGGTCAGGACATCAGCATCGCTCCCGAAAACAATGTCTACACGAACGAGTTCTATGTATCCCAGTACCTGGATCACAGCGTTTACCGCGGTGAAAATGGCTATGTAGTCTGCTCACGTCAGAACATGCCCGCAGAGGGGCGTTTTCCTTACCTGCAGCAGGGCGTCATCGGCGTAAGAGCCGCGCACTACTCCACTGACGGCATGCAGTTCTTCGGACTTTCCAGCAAGGAAACCGGCATCCCGGCCGCGCTCGCCGGAGATCTTGCGGACTTAAACCTGCAGTACGAATTTGCCTACACTGGTCTGCAGACGGACAGATTCTGTGTTACGGGAACCAGAACGCTCTCCTTTTATGGCTGTTTTCGTGCCAGCCATCCCGGCGCAGTCGCCGAAGCGGAATACCAGGACGCGATCATGGCCGCATACCGCACACCACTCTGCAGCGACGTACCTATGCAGGCGCTTGCACCCGTGACGATCAAAAATGTATTTGGCTGTCCTGTCTCCTCCGCTTCCTTCTCAGCCGAGGAGATCGACGCGCTGTTTCCGATGCGGAAACTGGAAGAACAGAAAGAAAATGTACTGCTTTCATTTTTTACAGGCGACCATGCTCACGTCGTCACAAAGGACAAGGAACTTCTGGCGGAACGTCCGCATGGAACGATCATCATCACGCCGCCAGACCCGTGCGTGATCGACAATGCACTGATATCATCCACCCAGTACATGTACGGCATATTCAACAGCCATGTGGTGACCGGCAACACGGATCTACACAAGCTTCTGTCCACGCCGCGGGGCTCCCTAAATCTCCTGAAAAACAGCGGGCAGCGGCTGTACATCCGCCTTGACGGTGCTTACCGTCTCCTGAATCTTCCCGGTTTATTCGAGATGGGCATGAATTATTCCCGCTGGTATTACAAGCTGAAAGATGATATGCTATTGATAACCGCATACACCGCTGCAGACGCAGCCGACCTTATTCTGGATGTGAAGAGCCAAAAAGGCACTCCTTATGATTTTATCCTGACCAGCCAGCTCGTCATGGGCAATAACGAGTACAGCAGCGACATCACCTGCACACCGATCAGCCAGGGACTGCGCTTCACACTTGACAGCGCTGTCTATCCCGGGCTGCACTATGATATGACGCTCCCTGACTGCAGCTTTACCGCCAGCGACGACCGCATCTTCTTCGAGGACGGCGCCCCTTTTGACGAGACGTTCCTGACGCTCTCCATCGATGCAAGCTCCTCGTTTGGCGTGATCATTCGCGGATACCTTGGCGAGGACGAGGACGAACGCGCCGCTGCATACGCCTTCGCACAGGAAAAGCGCTCGTGCCTTGATCATTACGGCAGGCTGATGAACCATTTTCATCTGACACCCGCATCTGCATGGAAACAGGCGGACATCTTAAATGAGACCGTCTGGTGGTACACGCACAACGCCATGATCCATTTCGCGATGCCTCACGGACTGGAACAACCCGGCGGCGCGGCGTGGGGAACGCGCGATATCTGCCAGGGACCGATCGAACTGTTCCTGACAACACAGCACTATGAACTGGTACGGGCAATCCTTTTGAACATCTTCTCCCACCAGGACTACGAGACAAGGGAATGGCCGCAATGGTTTATGTTCGACCGCTATTCCATCAATCCCGGGGAGTGCCACGGCGACGTGATCTTCTGGCCGTTAAAATGCGCGGCAGATTACCTTGAGGCATCCGGCGATGCGTCGCTTCTGGAAGCGCAGATCCCCTACGACGGCGGCATCGAAACCAGCGCTCTCCTGTCACACATCGGCCTTGCCCTCTCCAACATCAGGGAGAGCAGAATGATCGGTGACACCGGCCTGATCACCTACGCCGGAGGGGACTGGGACGACACGCTGCAGCCCGCGAAGGAGGACCTGAAACAGCGCCTTGTCAGCACGTGGACTGTCGCACTCGCCTATCAGACTTTCTGTGCACTCAGCCGGAGTCTGCGCGCTGCGGCCGAAAAGATATCCGCCCCTTCCGCCGGACAGCATGCTTTAGACCTGTCCGCCCAGTGTGACGCACTGGCCTCCTCCGTAAAGAACGCCTTTGAATCGATCCTGATCAGGGACGATGTGATCGCCGGCTTTCTGGACTGCGGCGACACCTATACCTACATGCTGCATCCCTGGGATAAAGTGACTGGCATCCGCTACCGCCTGTTGGCGATGACGCGCAGCATCATCGCGGAGCTTGCAAGCCCAAAACAGGCTGCACACAACGCAGATATCATCCAAAAACAGCTCAAGTGCCCGGACGGCGTGCGCCTGATGGACAGACCTGCCAACTACAACGGCGGCGTCAGCCGTCTGTTCCGGCGCGCGGAGCAGGCTGCCAATGTCGGCCGTGAGATCAGCCTGCAGTACACCCACGCGCATATCCGCTATATCGAGGCGATGGCAAAGCTGGGCGATGCCCGCGAAGCCTGGGACTGCCTGTTTCCCATCAACCCGATCCTGATCCAGGACAGCGTGCCAAATGCGCATCTCCGCCAGAGCAATCTGTACTTTAGCAGTTCTGACGGTGCCTATCCTGACCGATATTCCTACACTGAGGATTTCCATCTGCTAAGATCCGGAGAGATCGGCGTGAAAGGCGGATGGCGGCTGTATTCCAGCGGTCCGGGCATCTACATCCGCCAGGTCATCCAGAATATTCTGGGAATCCGGCTGACGCAGGATACCCTGTTATTAGACCCTGTGCTCCCCCCGGAAGCAGACGGACTTCAATCCTGCTATGACTGCTTTGGACGCACCATTACCTTCCGCTTCCACACTGGCTCTGAGAACGCGCCCGGACAGCGTGTCCGGATCGTAGATGACGGCAGGGAACTCACCGCGCAGACCACGCATAACCCGTACCGTCCGGGCGGGGCAGTCCTTTCCCGAAATGCGCTGGAGACCTGCAGCGGAACACTTGATATATATATCAAATAGGAAGGAGATTTACTTATGAAACTGTTGTATCTAGGAACTGCAGCGGCAGAGGGGTGGCCAGCCCCCTTCTGCCAATGCGACAACTGTAAGGCGGCACACATCAAAAAGGGAAAAAATATCCGCAGCCGCCCGCAGGTACTCATCAACGATGACCTGCTGATGGACTACGGCCCCGACACGTTTTGCCACTCCCTGCAGTATGACCTGAATCTGGATCTGGTCAAAACAGTCCTCCTGACGCACTCACACTGCGATCACTTCCACCCGCTGGATCTGATCCTGCGATCAGCTCCGTTTGCATACGGTCAGGATCCCGCGGCGCTGTGCCTGTTTGGCAATGAAAAATGCCGCCGGATGTACGAGGATCTTCTGGTCCATACCGAAGCGCCCGAACATCTGGCGGACTATATAAACTTTACCGAAGTACACGCTTTCTCACCGTTCACTTCCGGAAAATACCAGATCCTGCCCTTAAAAGCCATGCACGATCCCAGAGAAAACTGCCTGCTCTATGCGGTGACAGACAACCATGGCAAGACGATCTTTTACGGAAATGACACCGGTGTCTTCTGCCCCGAGACATGGGAAGCGATCCGCTCCCTGCACTTTGACCTGGTAAGCCTTGACTGCACGATGGGCACCGGCGGCGCCTATGCAGGACATCTGAATCTGGAAGAATGTTTTGCGATCCGTGAACAGATGCTCCAAACCGGGTGCGCGGACAATGCCACCACCTTTGTCGTCACACACTTCTCACACGGCTGCTGCCCTCTGCATGATGAGCTCTCTGCTCTGGCCGCCGCCGGCGGATTTGTGACTGCGTATGACGGGTTTTCTGTGATGGTGTAGTTTCTCTGGATGCCTGATACTCTAAGTTGTGAGCTGCCTGGTTCGTGCCAGTCGCCATGTCATGATACGAAACAGACAGCTCACGATCCATAGCGTGTTTGAAAAATGCACTAATCTATAGCCGGACGAAGTACTCTCAATAAAAGCTTTTATACATTGCATTTGGCAGTAATTCAGGATCCGGGACCACACCCCCTGCACTATCCAGAACGATCGTATAGATATCAGGCGTATTTTCCAGAAATGAAAAATCTGTAACTCTTGGTGTGCGCAGAAACAGGTAGGCAAGCTGCCCGCAGTTCCCCAGCGCCGAGAGATCCGTAATATTGCTAAATCCCGCCGGTCCCGGATACTCTGCTTCCGGATTTGCCGATCCTAATGCCAGGGAGCGCAGCGCACTCAGATTCCGCAGAAAATCCACATTGTCCACCTCATACCATGCACAGAGCGTCAGCTCCCGCAGCGACGTCAGCTCCCCGACAAACGTAAAATCGGTCAGGTCAAATACATTCATCTCCAAAATCTTCAGCCCTGACAGATGCGCCAGATCCCTGTAGCAAATATCCGCATGCTCCGCCACCTCAATCTCCTGCTCATACTGATTGATCCGTATTTTTAACACTGATGGCATATCTCTTGTCCTCTCACACTCCAATTCCGTGATCACGGACAGATCGCTCATCCTCAGCGGCCTGCCCTCAAAATGCCTGCATTCCTCGTCATCAAGCTGCCAGAGCTCCTCCAGCGCACTGCGGATGGCGTATTCTATCTGCGGCTCCTTAAAGAAGACCGATCGATCACCTGCAAAATTTTCATCCGGTCTCTCTGCATATATATAATACTCATCCATCGCCCACGCAAACATATTGTGCAGCTCCGGATAATCCCACTCATCAGACCCGATATAATCTGCCCTCCGGCAATATCCGTCAAACACATTTCCGCCATAATCTACAAAATCTGCCCCGATATAGCGCGTTACATCCTTCAGGACCTCATTGTCAGCCTTCTCGCGAATGCCGATCACCTCCAGCATATTGACCTTCTCCAGGCGAATGAACACCGCGATCTCATATATCTTATCATACGCGTCAAAGTCAAATGTATAGCCATACAGATCACTGCCGCTCTCCAAATGGTACTTCTCAAAATCAAGGTCGTATACCCTGCCCCCGCACCGTTCACTGCACTGTGTAACCTCACTCACAAAATTATCCCAATCCCGCGTAAGCGCATTTTCGCCCATCTTGTTGGCTTTGAGATTTGTGTATACCTCCAGCGGCCGGCCCTTAAACGGCATATAATCCACATCACCATACAGATGCTGGACATAAACACCTTTGGGCTGCACGATATACCCCATTTTCTCATCCTGCCCTTTTACGATGTAAAGTTCGCCCTGTTCGTCCGTGAGAGTGCAACAGTCCGATCTGTCCACGTTTTCCGGAAGCTCCCTGACAGGCGCATAGATGCATGTCTTATACGGCGCCTGACTGGCTATGCCGATATGAAACCGGCCTTTATCAGGATCCCACAGAATATAATACGCATTTTCCAGGTTTTTCCCGTCCTGTACTGAATCCCTGCAATGAACCGGCCTTTCGATCCTCAGATCAGGAAATCCGTCGCCGTTCCGATCTGCAAACGATACAGTATCTATCGTATCAATACACAATCTCACATCCGCCAGCTGAATCAGCTTTCCCGTCCGCAGATCCGTCACACGCATCACATAGATCTCATCCATACAGACGCCATCCGCCAGATATGTCTCATACCCTGTCTCAGGAAGTCTCCCAGCATAGTGAAAGCTGATCCCAAGTCCTGCGTCCTTTCCCGGAAAAGCGATCTCATATTCAGCCTTGCTAAGCATGCCAAATCTTCGCGTTTTGACATTGGTGCTCTCCCAGTCGGCGTCAACTGCCCTCATTTCTGTGAAAGTGCGCTCAGGATCCTGCAGTGTCGTTTTGCGCTCCTCATGATCCAGCCAGTACAGATCCTCCTCGTCAAGAATCTGACCTGCCAGATGATCCGTCTCCCACTTTTGCGGCTCCTGCACGAAAGCATTCAAAATCCTCTGTACCGCATCAGAAGTCATTCTTTTCGACGCTGATCCGCCGAAAACCAACCCATAAATACGATCATCCCTGACGATCAGCTCCCGTTCCAGCTGCTGTGAAAATCGATAAAACACCCCTTTCGCACAGGTCACGGCACAGATCGGATTCGCTGTCTTGTCATAGCGTCCCAACGCATGATACAGATCCAGGGCATGGAAATCCTCCTGCAATCTGCATTGATAATATGTCCACTCCGCCTGTTCTCCCGCCTCTTCCCTGTGCACTACGTACTCCTGCAGTTCCTGTGCCGTCTCAAAAATCTTCCACGAAATACTGGCTGTCCCTCCCATCTCATTCTCAAGACCCTTCACGAATATCTCTGCACAGGCATACGGTTCATCTGGATGTGTCGTCATCAGATACGCCGGAAGCCCTATTTGCAGGTCATCCGTCTCTGTCTCTTTTGTTTTTCCGCAGCCAGCCAGCAACAGCATACTTATCATCAGGATTCCTGTCAGAACGACCCGTCTTCGATATTTTTTCATTTTGCTCATCCGCCTCTTCTTTTGATTTTAAGATCACTCACCCTTTCAATAAGTATTATACAAGGCAAATGTATCAAAATTGCATCATCTGAACGAAACAGACAATAGAAGTTTTAAGCCTGCTGAAACAATCGAGCGGGGAAAAGCCATCTTCCCCTACTCGCGCGTCGGACGCGGGCAGCCTTAGCTGCATATTTCCTTTCCGCGTCCGTGTGCAATCGAGTAGGGAAGAGTCCTCTTCCCCTACTCGTGCGCGACCCGTGCGCCGCCTTAGCGGCATTCTTCCTCTGCACGGGTCTGCGCATAAAACGGGAAATAACCAGAATATCAGTTATTTCCCTATCTCTCAGACCCCTATTCTACGATACAGATCATTCCTGTTTTTATCTCAACGCCGCATAATAATCCCAGATGCGGTTCAGGTCTGCCCTTCCCTGCGGCGCTGTACCGCCTTTGCCAGTGGCAGCCATGAACGCGCTGTACGCATGATCCCGGATCGCTCCTTTTTCGTACTTGCCAGCGAGAACCAGTTTCTCCGGCTTTGTCTGTACCTGCTGGTCCGCTGCCGTCTTATCGGAATGATAGGTGATCCGGGGCGTAAAATCCCTCAGATCATACATCACTTCCGTGTGCTCTGCCATCAGTCTGCTGTGGCTTTCGTAGGCTTTGTCCAGCAGTTCGAGCTGCAGCTCTTTGTCCTCGTCCGCATCGGCGTATTTTTCCTCGATCTCATTTTTCATTTTCTGATAGGCAGACACCATTTTGTCAGTAAGGCGGTCAAAGTTGCCGGTCTTCACTTTCTCCCGCTGTTCCGCCGCCACTGCCTTCTCATATTCCTCAAAGACATTCAGTTCCATGCAGAATCTGTCTGGCTCGACTGCTCCCGCGATCTCTATGTGCTCCCGGTTTTTCAGCGCCTCCAGCGCTTTGCGGGCATCCTCTGAGATGTCCACGGTATCTCTGCTGCCCTTTTCGGCTGCCGGCGGCTGATCCGCTTTTTTCTGCTGCAGTCTCTGCGCGAGCCTGTCCGTGTCGATGGTGTACCTTTCACACTGCATCTGTGAATGTTTTTCCATGATGTTTGCTGTCATTATTCTCATAACCTGCCTTTCTGATCGCACTATGCCAACTATTTCATAACCGGCCACCTGAATGACCGGACACTGCTAAACCGGTAATCCTGTAATGCCAGCCCCGCACTGTCCCTGTGATACAGATCCAGATAGCGGTTTCTCGCCTCGTAGAGATCGTCCTCGATCCCCTCGATCTCCCTGTATGGCACCTCGGGGATCTCTGCACGGCAATACTTCTGTATCTCGGCTGCGGACTTCGCACACGACTTTTTCCATGCGATCTCCTGTTCGAACGCATTGTCAAGCCACTCCAGCTCGTCCTCCAGCGTCAGCTCCTCTCTGCTGCCAGATCCATACCACTTCTCGTCCGGATCCTCATGCCGCTTCTGAATCTCCGCGTAAAGCTTTGCGTAGGCATAGCCGGCCGCGTTGATGGTATCGCTGTAGTCATAGCTGCCTTTTGATGCCTTGATATCTTTCAGGATACCTCCTGATACCTCGGAAAACTCCATGACGCCGTGGATCACCGTGTGCGACCAGCGATGATCGAGCGCTTTTCTCTCCTCCGGAGACAGAAATGTCTTCTGCTCACTTATCGCGCCCGACTGCAGTTTGCCCGCCAGGGCTTTCCGCATTTCACCCGGTTTCATATCAAATGTAATCTGTGGAAAAGGGGTTCTGTTGTTCGTGTTAACCAGCATATGATCTGCTCCTTCTTTCATTTTTGGAATCAAACGTTTTCTTTATTTCATATGCTTTGTTTATCGACAAACTCACAGCTTCGCTTAACAGCGATGGCACGAACGACATCATTTCGGGTACGAAAAGTTTTACCGTGCCCCTCTGTCCGCCAAAAGCGACAGCCCCAGCACCATCAGTATGATCATCAGCCCCGGAAACACCGCGTACCACGGCGCGGAGAAGAGGTACGTCTGCGACTCCGACAGCATGCTCCCAAGGCTCGCGCTGGGCGGCTGCACACCGATGCCCAGATAGCTCATGCCGGCCTCCGCGAGCACCGCATTATTAAAGCCGATCATCACCGAGGACGCCAGCACCGGCATCATGTTGGGCAGGATATGCACAAAGATGATACGAAACTGCGGCACACCGGCAAGCCTTGCGCTCCTGACATAGTCCATCTCCCTGTACTTGATGAACTCGCCGCGGACGATACGGGCAAAACTCGGTATGAACGCGATACCGAGCGCTGCGATGACGTTGTACTTGCCTGTGCCAAAGAGACTGACAAACACGAGCGCCAGCAAAATACTCGGGAACGCAAACACCACATCGTTGACGCGCATCAGCACCTCGTCCAGCCAGCCGCCAAAATACCCTGTAAACGCGCCGATGATCACACCGCTCACCGTCCCGATCGCCACCGTGGCCGACGCGATCACAAACGTGTTGCCCATGCCCTTGAGCACCCGCGAAAAGATATCCCTGCCGAAATTGTCACACCCCATCGGATGCGCAAGCGACGGCGCCGCCAGCTTCGCAGTGCTGTCCATCTTCGTGATGTCATACGGCGTGTACACAAAGCCGACCAGGATCATCAACAGCATCACACCTGTTATCACAAGACCTAATATGAGACTGGGAGCGTACTGCTTCTTTTTTTTCATCTAAAACCTCCCTATTCCTGCACGCTGATGCGCGGATCAATGAGCTGATAGATCACATCGACAACGAAATTCGTCGCGATCACCACAAACGCGATCAATACGATGATCGCCTCCACCACAGGATAATCCCTGTAGGATATGGAAGTCAGCAGTATACGCCCGATCCCCGGTATATTAAAAACCTGCTCGATGACGATGCTGCCCACGAGCATGTCCGCAAGCGTCATTCCCCACAGGGTGATCACCGGGATCATGGCATTGCGCAGCACATGTCTGTACAAAACCTTGTTAGTATTGTTCCCCTTGCTGTATGCCGTTCTCACATAGTCCTTTTTTGCCTCCTCTATACAGGAGCTCCGCAGCATTTTTACCGACATTGCGATCTTCGGAAGCGCGATCGCGACGCATGGAAACATGATATACGCGAGAAATCCCGGAAAATCCGTCTCATAGGACACAAATCCCCCCGGAGTGAAGAGCTTTAAGATCAGTCCGAAAAAGTACGTGATCAGAATCCCCATAAAAAAATGGGGGACGGACATCACGATCTGGTTGACCGCCGTCACGATGCGGTCGATCCTCTTTCCGCTGTGTTTTGCCGTATAGATGCCGATCGGCAGCGCGACCGCGATCATGATCAAAAAAGAAATGACTGCCATGATGACCGTGATCGGCAGCTTGGACACGATCATATCCGCCACCGGCATATGATACTTGTACGAAGTCCCGAAATCACCGCTGACAAAATGCACCAGCCACTCCAGATACCGCTCCAGAAAAGGTCTGTTCAGCCCCAGCTGCTCCCGCAGCGCCGCGAGGCTCTCCGGCGTGGCGTCCGTTCCGAGGGCGGCGAGCGCCGCATCTCCCGGTATCAGGTCAAAAGCAAGATAGACGAGGAACGAGATACACAAAAGCGTGATGATCATGGCAGCCAGCTTTTTCCCAATGTATCTCATATCTCCGTCTCCTTTTATTTTACAACCATATAACGATTGCCCACTATCTGTTAACTATTTTCTACAGGTCCTTACGCCGGACCCGTCACTCTATCCTGATCCATAGTATACTGTCAGATCACTCAATAACTATTTAAAGCGTGCATAAGAACTGTTCCTCACTGCACATCCAGCTTCGAAAAATCCTGGATATATAACGGATAGAACGTGTACCCCGTGTACCCCTTTCTGACCGCCACCAGCTCACACATATCCTGGATATAGACATTTGCAGCCGTTTCAGCAAGGATCGTCTCGCACTTCTTGTAAGCCGCCGTAGCCGCCTCGTCGTCCATCACCGCCTCCGCTGCGAGCGCTTCCCTGTAGGCGGCATCGTACTCCTCATTGCTGAAATTCACAAAGTTGTTGTGCGCATCGGAGCGGAAACGGCTCAGCATCGCCCCCGCAGTCAGCGTCGATGCGTCCACGCCCACAAGCGTCGCCTCAAAATCGCGTCCCTGGTACACATCATTCAGCCAGGTCTCCCACTCGATCAGCTCGATATTGGCTGTGACATTGATCTGTTTTAACTGCTCCGCGACCACCTGCGCAGTGTCCACATGCTGCTGATAATTTGACGGCACTTTCATCGTAAAACTGAATCCGTCAGGATACCCCGCCTCTGCCAGCAGCGCCTTTGCCTTCTCGAGATCTGTCGTGTAAAGGTCATTGAGCTCCTCAACATAATATTTGCCAAACGCCGGGAACATACTGCTGCCCACAGGTGTTCCCTTTCCCTCCGACACGAAGTCCAGGATCTCCTGCTTGTTGACTGCATAGCACAATGCCTGGCGGACCTTCTCGTTGTCAAACGGCGCTGCCGCGTTGTTGAGGTACATCGCCTGCACCAGATTCATCGTCCCCTCGAGCACCTCGAAATCATCGCCGAGCTCTGCCGCCTGCTGCGTGGAAACCCTCGCGACCAGATCGACGGCGCCGCCCTCGAGATTCATGACGATCGAATCCGAATCCGCAAGCACCTTCAAAGTGATATCCTTGATGTGCGCCGGCTCGCCCCAGTAATCGTCAAAACGCTCAAGCACCACATTCTCCTGCAAAGAGCGTGATACAAACCTGTACGGACCCGTCCCGACCGGATTTGTCTGCAGATCATCCGCATCAGCCGGCACGATCGCCGCCTCGACTGTCGACAGGATCGCCATGAACGGGCTGCTCGACTCCTTCAGCGTGATCACGACCGTCCCATCGTCCGGCGCTTCCACGCTCTCGATATTAGAAAACGCCGATATAACAGGCTCTCCCCCATTAAGACCGGCGCAGGTTTCAATCGAATACTTCACGTCCTCCACAGTGACAGGATTTCCGTTGTGGAACTTTATCCCATCTCGCAAAGTGAATGTATACACAAGCCCGTCCTCTGACATCGTGTAATCACTCGCCACTGCAGGAACCAGATTGCCCTCGCTGTCCGGCTTATACAGCCCTTCGTAGATATTATAGAGGATCTCCTGTGTGCCCGCGCCCTGTGACAGGCTTGGTACCAGGCTGTCCAGATCCTGTGGAATACCTATGGTGATGTGTGAACCGCCCTCCTCCGTGTCCTTCGTCTCCTCCGATGAAGCATTTGCCTCCGTGTTCGTCGCGGATTCCACCTCACTGCTGTTTGCGGCAGACGTGTCTGCAATCTGTGTAGAGTCTCCAGCCGCCTTGTCACCTGAGCATCCACCCAGTGCAACAGTCAGTGTAAGCAACATACCCGCAAAAAGAACTTTCCCAAACTTCTGTCCTCTTTTTGCCATGTCTTTTACTCCTTTTCATTCTTCTGATATTTAATTGTAACCAATATGCACCATTCTCAATCCAAACTGTGCATACCGCCGCACAAAGTACAGTCACGCTGTGCGTGTACCATCTTTTGTGTTCTGTTAAATTTTATAAAAATATAGATAAAAATGCAAGATATTTTTTTGACAATCTTGTTTTTTATTGTATACACAGATACTAAAGCGTGTCTGAAAAATGAAACGGCGGCATCCGCAGATGCCGCCGAACTATTATTCCGCATTTCCCAGCACTTTTTTCAGTTCATCCATAAACGTGTTGATGTCCTTAAACTCGCGGTATACCGACGCAAAACGGACATACGCCACCGCGTCAAGATCCTTGAGCTTATTCATGACCAGCTCCCCGATGACACGGCTGCTGATCTCCTTCTCACCACGGTTCAAGATATCCGCCTCCACCTCGTCCACCAAATCCTCGATGCTGTCGGTGTTGACCGGTCTCTTGTGGCATGCCCGGAGCACCCCCGTCTCGATCTTTGAACGGTCATACGCCTCCCTGTTATCATCCTTCTTGACGATGACCAGCGGGATCGCCTCCACCTTCTCGTAGGTCGTAAAACGCTTATTGCACACATCACATACGCGCCGCCTGCGTATGGAGCTGTTGTCCTCGGCAGGTCTTGAATCGATCACTCTCGTATTTTCATAGTTGCAGAACGGACATTTCATACTGTTTCCTCCGAATCATTTGCATTGCTCACGCTGTACTGCTGGCATCCTACACCATTTCTGTTCGTCAAGATTTCCCGTCATACACTCAGTATAGAATATGTTTCCGCCATTGTCAATCAGATCACGCGCTTACATATTATATATCCACGAGGATCAGATCCGGTCCGATCTGTCTGATACAGCTATATGGTATGGCGATCACCGAGTCGTCCGTGAGCATGGACCAGAACCCCCTGCAGCCCGGCACGATGATCTTGCAGATGCACCCTTTGCATTCATCGATCTCCAGATCACAGACATGTCCAAGCCGCCTGCAGTCCTTGATACAGATCACTTCTTTTTTTCGCAGTTCTTTGTACGTTACCATAAAAAATCCCCTTTGAGCGCCGCGCATTTATTTATTATATGCGCGGCACACAAAAAGGACACATATTTAAACTTCAAACTCGATTTCCGTGATATCCACGATCTCCTCCGCGTTCTTTGCCAGCAGCAGCATGTAGCTTCCCGCATCGACCTTGAAACTGTGGGATTCCTCATCATAGTACGTAAAAGCTTCCCGCTCGAGCATGAGCGTGACTTCCCGCGTCTCGCCCGCCTCAAGATAGATCTTCTCGAACGCTTTCAGCTCCTTTGCCGCCTTCTTCACTCTCGGATACTTGTCCGCCACATAGATCTGTGCGACTTGCGCCCCCGCACGGCTGCCAATGTTGGAGATGTCAAAGCTCACTTTGACACCCTTGCTCTCCACAGTATCCTCAATGACCTCCGCCCTGATCCCTGTCATGACAAAATCAGTGTATGACAGGCCATAGCCAAACGGAAATGCCGTCGCCACATCGCATGTATCATAATAGCGGTACCCTACAAAAATATCCTCGTTATAGCACACCTTGTCCCCTCCCGGGAACTCCCCGACAGCGGACGCCGGACAGTCCTTTTCACTGACAGGGAATGTCTCTGGCAGATGCCCCGACGGGTTAAAAGCGCCGAACAAAACCTCCGCCAGGGCAATACCGCCCTCCATGCCCGCATACCAGCTGAATACCAGCGCGCTCACATCGTCAAGCCATGCGCTCATGTCCACAGGTGAACCCGCCACAAGTGTCACGACTGTGTCCGGCCTCACCTTCAAAAGCTCTGTGATCAGTCTGTCCTGCCCATATGGCAGCTTCATGTCCGCCCTGTCCTTCCCCTCTGTGTCATAATCATGTGTCAGACCGCCCACAAATATAACTGCATCTGCGTCTTTTGCCGCTTCCAGCGCATCCTGCAGATACCTTTCATTCATTTCCTTCTGGCGTCTCAGTCTCTCCTCCGACACAGTATCGGCCGCCGGTTCAGGTGATGACTGTACCGCTCCGTCATCCTGTTTGAGACTGTCCGCCTGACCATTCTCACTGTCCCCGCTGTCTGCCCAGATATTCCCAATATCTTCGTTGTAATATCCTGGCTTATATACAACTTCTGTATTTCCGCCCAGAAGCATCTGGATCCCCATGAGCGGCGTAATCTCATACAGCGCTTTGATCTCGGCGCTGCCGCCGCCGGGCGCATGCTGTCTGTTGGCATTTTCACCGACTACCAGCAGCTTTCTGATCTTTTTCCTGCAGAGAGGAAGAATCTCCCTGTCATTTTTCAGCAGGACAATGGATTCCCTCGCCGCCTGGCGCAGCGCCGCCTTGTCCTCATAATCATTGTAGCCACCCGCACAGCGATCCCCGCCAAGCATATGGAGCTTGTCCATGACATTCAGGATATGGCGCACCTTCTCATCGATCTTTGCGAGCGCCTTCTTCCTGTCCACTTCCCCGTCTTCGATCATCCTGATCAACGGCTCCGCCATATAATACGCATCGAAATCACTTGTGACGGACATCTCCATGTCAAGTCCGTTCATGAGCGCTTCCCCCGTATCGTGGACACCGCCCCAGTCGGAAATCGTGATACCCGCAAACCCCCACTCCTTGCGCAGGATCTCGTTTAACAGATAATCATGGTGGCAGCAGTGTGTCCCGCGAAGCTTATTGTACGCTCCCATGACACCCTTCACCTTGCCCCGCCTGACAGCTGCCTCGAAGCCTGGCAGATAGATCTCACGCAGTGCCCGCTCACTCACATCCACATCCACGTCAAGGCGTCTCGTCTCCTGATTGTTCACTGCAAAATGCTTGACACACGCAGCGACGTCATTCTCCTCTATTCCCTGTATGAGCGGCACGACCATCTCCGAGACAAGATACGGATCCTCGCCCATATACTCAAAGCTCCGCCCGCACAGCGGCGTGCGCATGATATTGATCCCCGGCGCCAGGATCATGTCCTTCCCCCGTCCTCTCGCCTCCTTGCCGAGTAGCTTGCCCGCCGCATGGGAAAGCGCCCGGTTCCAGGTCGCCGCAAGCGCCGAATTGCAGGGAAGATAAGACACATAGTCATAGCTGAGCCCGATATCCTTCCACGCATCGTTCTCAAAGTCCTTCCGAACACCCCTTGGTCCATCCGAAGTCCTGAACGGCGGAATTCCCAGCCGCTCTACGCCCTTTGTCACAAAAAAACCATTCCCGTGGATCATACCGACCTTTTCCTGTAAGGTGAGCTGTGATATCAACTTCTCAATTTTGTCTTTTGTCATTAAAACTTGTCCTCCTTCCCTGTACGATCGAGTGTTTTTGCCATGCGGATCCTTATAACTGTATTCAGTACAACCGAGAAAACGAACAGCAGCAGACCGAGCAGCTGCGACACGGCGACCTGTGTGCCCGGTATCAGGAGCCGGTCTGTCCTGATACCCTCGATCACAAATCGTCCGATACCGTATCCCCCCAGATAAAACAGACACATCTGTCCATGATATTTTTTCCGTCCGTGATACAGGAGCATGATCGCCAGTATCAACAGATTCCAGGCACCCTCATACAAAAATGTAGGATGCACCTGTATGAAATTCACATCCCCCATCAATGCCATACCGTCAAGCTGCGACTGCGTGATATCCCACGGACGCACCGCATCCACAGGAAGACGCATGGCAAACAAGGTGTCCGTATACCCGCCAAACACCTCCCTGTTAAAGAAATTTCCCCAACGCCCTATGATCTGTCCGAGGATCAGACCATACACGCCACAATCGCCGATCTGGTAGGGCGACAGTTTTTTTATCCTGCTGTATACAAAAAGAGTGGCAAATGCTGCGATCACTGCACCGTATATGGCAAGACCGCCCCGCCGGAGGTTGAAGATACTCCATAGATCATTCCTGTACTGATCCCATGAGAAAATGACATAATAGATCCTCGCCCCGATCACAGAAAAGATGACCGCATAAATGCCAAAATCCCATATAATATCTGTATCCATCCCCTCCGCTTTCGCCATGCGCTCCGCCATCATCACGCCGAGTATGACACCGATGCCGATGATCACTCCGTAAAATGCGATCTCAAATCCAAACACTGAAAAACTTTTCGGCAAGTTTTCCAGATAAATTCCAAGATGTGGGAAAGCGATATCGTTGACTCCCATTGTATCAGGCATATTTTTTACCTACCTTATTCTAATCTAAACATTCCAAAGAACCGTGCCCCTGTATTCCCAAATATCCCCGCACTTTATACATTGAAGCGGAACAGGATCACATCTCCGTCTTTTACAACATAGTCCTTGCCTTCCAGCCCGACAAGTCCCTTGTCCCTCGCTGCCGCCAGGGAACCATTTTCCAGCAGATCCTTATAATTGACGACCTCAGCGCGGATAAAACCGCGCTCAAAATCTGTGTGGATCCTGCCTGCTGCCTGCGGCGCCTTCGTGCCAACCCTGATCGTCCACGCGCGGCACTCATCCTCCCCCGCCGTGAGGAAGCTGATGAGCCCTAACAGGCGATAACTCGCTGCGATCAGTTTATCCAGTCCGGATTCCTTTAGTCCCAGATCCTCCAGGAACATAGCCTTCTCGTCATCGTCAAGCTCCGCGATCTCCTGCTCGATCTGGGCGCAGATCACAAAGACCTCAAAACCTTCCCCAGCCGCATAGTCCCGGATTGCTTTCACGCCCTCATTGTCCGCACCGTCATCCGCCAGATCATCCTCCAGCACGTTTGCGGCAAAGATAACAGGCTTGTCTGTCAATAGATTATACCCATTTCTCCACAAAATCTCCTCATCGTCTTCTGTCACAAAGCTTTTTGCCAGCTTTCCTTCTTCAAGGTGCGCCTTGATGCGCTCGGCAAGCGCGAGTTCCTTCGCCTGCGCCTTGTCATTTTTTGCACCTCTCGACACCTTTGCGATGCGCCTCTCCAGGATCTCGATATCAGAGAAGATCAGCTCCAGATTGATCGTCTCGATATCCCTCAGCGGATCGATGCTGCCGTCGACATGGACGATATTCGAGTCCTCAAAACACCGCACCACATGGACGATCGCGTCGACCTCCCGGATATTTGCAAGGAACTGGTTCCCAAGTCCCTCTCCCTTGGAGGCGCCCTTCACAAGTCCTGCGATATCGACAAACTCGATCACCGCCGGCGTCACCTTCTTTGTGTGATACAGCTCACCAAGAAGCCTGATCCGCTCGTCCGGCACTGTCACAACACCCACATTCGGGTCGATCGTACAGAAAGGATAGTTCGCTGATTCAGCGCCTGCCTTTGTCAATGAATTAAATAATGTACTCTTCCCTACGTTCGGAAGTCCGACGATTCCTAGCTTCATTTCTATCTATATCCTCCTTAAAACCCCTGATCTTATGCATTTTTCGATAATCAATATTTTATTACAGCACCACTTCCGCACCAATTTTGTAAAAGCTATACCGTTTCCTCACTTCTCGTCCGCCTATGACATGCGCTTTAAAAATTCCCTGACATTCGCCTCAATGTCGCCCTTAAAGATCGCGGATCCTGTGACGATCACATTGGCGCCCGCCACAAGGTTCATCTCCAGATTGGAGAGTGTCACACCGCCGTCGATCTCCAGCTTCACATCCAGACAGTTCTGATCGATGAGGCGGCGCACTTCCTTGATCTTGTCAATACAATCAATGATGTACGCCTGCCCGCCAAAACCAGGACGCACAGTCATCACGAGCACCATGTCCACCATTTTGATGTAGGGGAGCGCTGCACTCACCGGCGTCTCGGGATTGATGGCAATGCCTGTCTTCGCTCCGAGCGACCTGATCTTTTCGAGTGTCTCCGGAATACAGTCGCACGCTTCCACATGTATGGTGATACCGTCCGCCCCCAGCCGGATCAGCTCCTCTATATAACGTTCCGGTTCCGCCACCATCATATGCACATCCATAAAAAGCTTCGACCGCTTCCGCACGCTCTCGAGCACCGGCATACCAAAGGATATGGACGGCACAAACATCCCATCCATGACATCGATGTGCAGATACGGCGCTCCCGCCTTCTCCACAAGCTCCACCTGTCTGCCAAGCTCCCAGAAATCAGCCGCCAGTATTGAGGGACATAGATAATTCATAATCAGTATTTCCTCCTTTCTTTCTCTTTTAACTCTTCATAAAACGAAACATAATTATCATACCGTATCCTGCTGACCTGCCCCATCTCCAAAGCCTCCCGCACGCCGCACACCGGTTCATGGATATGGGCGCAGGGCGTGAACCTGCAGTTCGCCCCATACGGTTCAAACTCTGGATAGTAGCCCTGCAGCGCTTCTTTTTCCATGTCAAACAGGGACAGTGAACTAAAACCCGGTGTATCCATGATATACGTGTCGCCGGACACTGCGATCAGCTCCGAGTGGCGCGTCGTATGCTTTCCCCGCGCGATCTTTTCACTGATCTCCCCTGTCTCCATCTGCCGGTCCCCCTGCAGACAGTTTACCAGCGAAGACTTTCCCACACCGCTTGGTCCTGCCACCGCTGTGGTCTTCGCGCAGAGCACCTCTGCCAGCTGACCGATCCCCTCCTGCTGCACGGCACTCGCGAACAAGACCCGGCAGCCACTGTTTTCATAGATCCGCGCGATCCGTTCCCTCTGTGCCTGATCCGAGAGATCCTGCTTGTTAAAACATATAATGCAGTTTAATCCCTGCTGGCGCATCATGATCAGAAAACGATCCAGCAGATTGAAATTCGGCTCCGGCTTCGTGACGGCAAAGATCAGCAGCGCCTGGTCAATATTTGCGACAGCCGGCCGTATGAGTTCACTCCGGCGCGGAAGGATCCGCATGATGTTCCCCTCACGGTCCCCTGCATGCGTGACCTCGATCTCGACATCATCGCCCACGAGCGGCTTGATCTTCTCTTTTCTGAATATTCCTTTTGCCCTGCATTCATAAACTGTCCCATCCGGGACATGAACATAGTAAAAACCAGCGATTCCCTTTATTATCTTCCCCTGCATAAACCCTGCCTATGTCTCGTTTTTTGTAAATTGTACATTCTGTCTGGTCTGTGTCACCTGCGGGCTCACCTGCGTCGTCTGGTTCCCGTCTGCATCCGTGACGAGCTCCTCCATATTTTTCAGATACGTGATGATCACGATCCCATACGCCGTCGGACTCGTAAAATTACTTAAGTTGATGGATACGGGAAAAGCTGTCACATTCTGTGAATACCACAACTGCTGACTCCCATCGGAAGTTGTGAGAATGACCTCCGCGTTTCCTCCGATATAATCCTCCGGTGCCTGCACCATGAGACTACAATTATAAGTCGAAACTCCGTTTCCGATACTTACCTTTAAGTCAACCGATGTGCCTGCACTGACATTCGTACCAGCCTCGTAACTCTGATAACAGATCTGCCCCTCGGGATAATCCGAATCATAGGTCTCCTCAACCGCATTCACCACGAGTCCTGCCGCCTCCAATGTGCTGACAGCCGCCTCCTTCGAATTCCCCAGCACCTCGGGCATACGGACTTCCACGTTGTCACTGCCTTTGCTCAGCACGATCGTAACTTCCGAGTCGATCGGCGCTATGGTGTTTCCCTCCGGAGACTGCGCGATGATCGTTCCCTTCGCGTACTCCGCCGAATACTCGTCTGTCTTTACAACCTTAAAGCCGCCCTCCACCAGAGCCGCAGTCCCCTCTGCTTCCGACATTCCCTCCACAGACGGCACATGGATTCCATCCGATCCGGCACTGACCGTGAGCACGATCGTCGTATTCATGAGGATCTTGTCGTTGGCGAGCACAGTCTGCCCATCCTCCAGCGCAGCAGACAAGACCTGGTTCTTGGGATATTGCGTGGTCTCGACAAATGTGGTCTTGTATCCCAGCCCGACAGAGTTCAGGGCAGACTTAACCTCATCAATATCGTGACCCTCAAACTCCGGCATGACTGCCCTCTCAGCACTGTCGCCGCTGCTGCTCTCGTTCTGCGCAGGCAGCTTTCCGATCTGTCCGAAGATTCCCGTCGCCTGTCCCACAAAATACAAAAGAATGCATCCGATCACCACTGCCGCGATCACCGTGAGCACAGTTGTCAGTCTCTCTGCCTTTGGATTATAATCATACTCATTCTTTCCGAGGTTCTCAGGATAGTCATAATCGTCATACACATACCCGCCATCGCGCACGTTCTGCCGGTTGACAGACTCCTGCGCATAATCCTCCTCGTAGTAATCGTATTTCTGTTCCTTCTTGTTCTGTTTTGCACTGGACTGCTTTACTTTCTTTTTTTTGGTTTTCCGGTTCGGCTTTTTTTCTGTTTTCTTTGTATCAGTACCAGTGCCTGCACTGTCATAGCGGATATCATCCGATACCTTCGATGCCTTCTGCCGGTTATTCCGCGCCGGCCGCTCCACACTTTCCTCGGCGTAATAATCATTGTCCTCATAATAGGGCGTCTCATAGGTCTCTGCAGCATCATAATCATCGTAATTCTGACCGCTGCTCTTTCTCCTGGCAGCCACTGGCTTGATCTGATCAGGGATCGCCTCCAGATCCTCCTCGTCCGCATAAGTCTCCCTGCGGGGCACCCTGTCCTGCCACACGGTATCCAGCACCGCCGGCATAGGGATCGGCTCCGGCGCCGGTGGCGCTGGCGGGCTGGCGGGCTGAACATTTGACACAGGAGCAACGACCTTCGTCTTGCCTGCTTCATCCTCCGTATCCACCTGAGCGATCACGGCATCCGGATTGATCAGCGAATGTTTCAGATCCGCTATCATCTCGGCCATGTTCTGATACCGCCTGTCCGGACTTTTCTGCGTACACTTCATCACAATGTTTTCCACACTTAACGGTATCTCAGGAACAAACTCCCTCATAGACGGCATCGGATTCTGTATATGTTTGATAGCGATCGCCACCGTCGTGTCCCCGTTGAAAGGCACACGTCCTGTGAGCATCTCAAAGATCGTGACGCCCAGCGAATAGATATCACTCTTCTCATCTGAGAAACCGCCTCTTGCCTGTTCGGGCGAGGTATAATGGACCGACCCCATCACATTGGATGTGAGGGTATTGCTCGACGCCGCCTTTGCTATACCAAAATCTGTTACTTTGACCTTCCCTTCCTTGGATATGATAATATTCTGCGGCTTGATATCCCTATGTATGATATGGTTATTGTGTGCCGCCTCGATTCCCATCGCCACCTGAATCGCGATACTGATCGCTTCCTTTGTGGTGAGTCTGACTTTTTTCTCAATATACTTTTTGAGCGTGATGCCTTCCACAAGCTCCATCACGATATAGTGGATCCCTTCCTCCTCGCCTACATCATATACATTCACAATGTTCGGGTGCATGAGCCCGGCAGCAGCCTGCGCCTCCACCCGAAACTTTGACACAAAATTCCTGTTCTCTGAAAACTCCTGTTTCAAAACTTTCACAGCGACAAAACGATTCAGCTTCTGATCTTTTGCCTTATATACATCTGACATCCCGCCCGTACCGATCTTCTCAAGCACCTCATAACGGCCGCCTATCAGCATTCCCAACTTAATCATCCTGACCTCCAAACGGTTCCACAAGAACCACAGCTATATTATCCCGCCCGCCATTCTCATTGGCAGCCTCGATCAGACGCTTTCCAGCCTGCTCCAGGCTGCCGCTGCCAGCAATAATCCTGTGTATCTCATCATCTTTCAGCATATTGGTAAGTCCGTCTGTGCAGAGCAGCAGTTTTTCCGTCGGTCCGATATGTACATCAAAAAAATCCACAAGAACATACTCTTTGACGCCGACTGCTCTTGTGATGATATTCTTATCCGGGTGTATCCTCGCCGCTTCCCTGTCAATGCCGCCCATGTCCACCATCTCCTCGACGAGCGAGTGATCCTTTGTGATCTGGGTGATAAAATCATTGATGATGTACATTCTGCTGTCACCTACGTTTGCCACCGTGACATGGCTTCCCTCGAAAGTGACTGCCACAAACGTCGTACCCATCCCCTTATATTTTCTGTCCTGTCTGGATATCTTATTGATGTGCGTATTGGCATCATCGATCGCCTTCTGCAGGATATTTTCCGCATCATACTCGTCCGTATAGCGTTCGATCACCGATACCGCCTTGTCAACCGCATGCTTTGACGCATAATCTCCCGCGTTATGTCCTCCCATACCATCAGCCACAATAAAAAGGTTTGGAAGATTTCCCACCGGCCTATCCGAAGTAAACAGGTAATCCTCGTTTATTTCCCTTCTCCTGCCAACATCCGTTATAGAAAATAACTTCACTTTTTCTCCTCCCATCAGTGGAAATCCATGACATTCCCATATCCTCACCGCTCCGAAAATTTCCACATTTCCTTATATATTAGCACATATGGCGCCTTAATTCAAGAATCAATGCATTTGTGTTTCAATATAACAAGAAATCTGATGTACGGTACAGCGCTCCTGTATCGGACATCAGATTTCTTCATATCACTTATTTTTCTTATCTTGCAAACGCTGAATATGTATGTTTCCTTTTAATTATGCTTGTTTTTGAAAATATACCTCTAAAACAGCACATGGGATCCGCATCATTCGGATCCGATCCCATGACGCCGCCGCAGCTGCCCGCACGCACCGTCGATGTCCCTCCCCATCTCGCGCCGGATCGTGGCGTTGATGTGTCTCTTTTCCAATTTTTTCTGAAAACGCAGGACATCCTTCCGCTCCGACCCCACATAATCGCGCTCTTTGATCGGGTTGACCGGGATCAGATTGACATGGCAGTTTAACCCATCGATTAGCCTGCACAGATTTTCGGCATCCTCGTCTGTGTCGTTGACACCGCCCACGAGGCTGTACTCAAATGTGACACGCCTGCCTGTCTGGTCAAAATAATAACGGCAGGCGTCGATGACCTCACTGATATCATATCGATTGGCGACCGGCATCAGTTCCCGCCGTTTTTCCTGTGTGGAACCGTGAAGTGACAGCGCCAGTGTGATCTGCAGCTTCTGATCCGCAAGACGTTTCATATACTCCACGATACCGCACGTTGAGACCGTGATGTTTCTCTGGCTGATATTCAGTCCGTTTTCATCGGTAACCATATGTATGAACCGCAGCAGATTGTCATAGTTGTCGAGCGGCTCACCAGTTCCCATCACGACAACGTTGGACACGCGTTCTCCTGTACTTCTCGATATGGCATAGATCTGGTCGAGCATCTCCGACGGTGTGAGATTTCTCTCCAGGCCGTCGAGCGTCGAGGCGCAGAACCGGCATCCCATACGGCAGCCGACCTGCGAGGAGATACAGACCGAATTGCCGTGGTGATACTGCATCCAGACACTTTCGACAAGATTGCCGTCCGCAAGTTCAAATAAATATTTTTTCGTTCCATCAAGTCCGGATGTCTGAACAGTCACTTCCTTCAAGGATATGTACTCATAATCTTCAGAAAGCTTTTCGCGCAGATCCTTGGGCAGATTTGTCATCTCGCCATAGCTCCGCGCCAGCTTCACGTGCATCCATTCGTACAATTGCTTTGCACGGTATGGCTTCTCGCCCAGCTTCACGACCTCCGTCTTCAGTTCGTCCAGTGACAATGATTTTATATCCATTCTACCTATTCCCTATACTTTTATGTGACAGCTTCAAACACACTGATAAAAAATCCATCTGCATCGTGCACTCCCGGCAGCAGCTGTATATAACCGTCCCGGACTGTATCTGCATGGAGCTGCTCCGGCAGCGTATGTTCCAGCGACATTGGCGTCAGCCCCATCTCATCCCTGAGCCATCTAAAATTCTTCTCATTCTCATCCCGGTTCACCGTACAGGTGCTGAAGAGCAGCCGCCCTCCCAGTTTCAGATACGACACCGCCGTCGCAAGGATCTGCTTCTGCAGTACTGTGACCGCCGCTATCGTATCGGGCGAAACACGGTATTTGATGTCGCGCTTTTTCCCGAGTACGCCCAGTCCCGAGCACGGCACATCGGCGATCACGATATCCACCATACCCACAAGCGTCTCATCCATCTGCACGGCGTCACCCACTCCGGCAGTTATGTTCTTCAGGCCGCATCTGTCAAAATTCTCCTGCATCAGCCCCACCTTGTTCGCGGACACATCCCTTGACAGGATCTCATAACCCACACCGCACTTTTCCAGCAGGTCCGCCGCAAGCATGGATTTTCCGCCTGGCGCCGCACAGAGGTCCAGCACCCGCGCTTTGTTCCGCCTGCCATTCAGACCCATGCGCCCGACATAGTCCGCGATGCCAATCGCTTCGACTGCGAGCATGGAGCTGACATCCTGCACCACAAAAGCGCCGTTCCCATAATACGGCAGTCTCGTGAGGTCATCTGTCCCCGATACTCTGTATGCATACGGCAGATACGGATGCCGCTCCATCGTTCCGCCCTGTGCCGAGAGCGCCTTATGCACGGCGCTCACAGCTGTCCCCATATCGATACCAGTGCTCCTTGACACATCCCGGAAGCGGATTGTCACCGGCTGCTCCTTTAGAAGCCCTGCGAGCACAGTTTCCGCTGTATCTGCCCCGAGCTGTGCCGTCCACAGATCAACGATCCACTGCGGCATGGAATACCTGACAGACATACTTGTGTAGACTATGTCTGCCTTACTGCGCGCGATATTCCTGAGCACGCCGTTCACAAATCCCTTCAATGCGGCAAAACCCTTTTTCTGTGCGAGCTTCACCGCCTCATTGCAGGCAGCGGCATCCGGCACTGCATCCATGTACAGGATCTGGTACACACCCATACGCATGATCACGCGTATCGGCTTCTTCATTTTATTCGTCTTTACTTTAGAATACAGGTCGATCACATAATCCAGCTCGATCTGCCGCTCCAGGGTTCCCTCATAGAGCCGTTTGATAAAGGCCTTCTCCTGCTGTGAGAGATAATTGTATTTATTCAGCACATCCCGCACGATCACATGGGAATATGCATTCTCTGTCAGGAGCATCTCCAGCACAAGCATGCGCTGGTTCACCTCCTGCGTCCTGTTCTGATTCGTCTCCATCACTGCATTTCCCAACCCTTTCAGTCTCTCCGCCTGCCCGACAGCATCACCAGCCGCAGCAGCTGCAGGATCGAGGCCGCAGCCGCCGCGACATACGTGTACGCCGCTGCCCGCAGCACCCTGGCACTCTTGGCGCGCTCGTCGCCTGTCACGATGCCATACTGTTCGATGCAGACAAGCGCCCTTCTGGAAGCGTCGAACTCCACCGGAAGCGTCACGATCTGAAACAGCACCGCGAGGGAGAACACCCAGATGCCGATGTTGATCAGCACAGAATTGCTTCCCAGGATCAGTCCCAGTATCACGATCGGGATCCCGAGTCTTGAGCCGATATTTGCTGCCGGAACAAGCGCTGTCCTGATGTTCAGCGGTGCATATTTCTCATGATGCTGCATGACATGTCCGCACTCGTGTGCAGCCACGCCGATCGCCGCCACGGATGTGGCATTGTACACACTGTCCGAGAGACGCACAACCTTCCTTGAAGGATCATAATGGTCTGTCAGGTTCCCCCTGATATGCTCTACCCGCACGTCATTGATCCCTTTGCTCCGCAGGATCGCCTCCGCGGTCTGCGCACCTGTCATCCCCGACATGCTCCGCACGCGCGCATATTTGTTAAATGTAGAATTTACCCTCGCGGACGCGATGATGCTCAGCACCGCACCGATCAATACCAGAATATATGTCGGATCAAAATAATAGCCAAAATATGGCATACTGCCCATCTCCTTTCCTACCCCAAAAGCATTCCTGCCTTCCACTGGCTGCCGAGCAGGAAACTCTTTGTATCCATGCGCTTTTTCCCTTCCAGCTGCAGCTCGTATATCCTCAGGACTCCTTTGCCGCATGCCACGTCAAACGAATCCTTCGCGACGGCGACGATCGTTCCGGGTTGTTCTGTGTGACCGGCAGTCAGCGCATCGCTGCTCCAGATCTTGACACTTCTGCCCTGGCAGAAGGTATAAGCGCTCGGCCACGGATCCAGCCCCCTGACAAGCCTCTCGATGCATGCCGCATCCTGCGTCCAGTCGATCTTTCCCATCGATTTGTCCATCATTTTCACATGGCTCGCAAGTCTCTCATCCTGTCTGACCGGCGTGATCTCCCCCTTCTCTATCATAGGAAGCGTCTCCACGATGAGCTCTGCGCCCGCCTGTGCCAGCTTGTCAAACAGAGATTGTGCTGTCTCCTTATCTTCTATGATAACCTTTTTCTGCGTAAGTATGTCTCCAGTGTCAATCCCGGCATCCATCTGCATGATCGTGACACCCGTCTCCCGCTCGCCGTCCAGGATACACTGGTTGATCGGCGCGGCGCCCCTGTACTTTGGCAGGAGCGAGGCGTGGATGTTGACGCAGCCAAACCGCGGCATTTCCAATATCTCTCTCGACAGGATCTGCCCAAAGGCAGCCACGATGTAAATGTCTGCCTCGTACTTTTTCAATTCCTCCATGGACTCCGGCGTCTTGATCTTCACGGGCTGAAACACAGGGATTCCATGCCTGACAGCGCATTCTTTTACCGGCGAGCACTGCATCTGGCCGCTTCTGCCCTTTGCCTTGTCGGGCTGTGTCACAACGGCAGTCACCTCATGACCGGCCTGAATGAGCGCCTCGAGCGCCCCTACCGAAAAATCGGGTGTTCCCATATAAACGATTTTCATACTTCTTATATTTCCTGTGAAAAACCCTCTGTTTATCGGGTTTTTCTCCTTTCCGCATAGTTTACTACACCAGCTACTACACCAATTCTATACAATTTTAAGCATTTTTTCAATATTCTGCACTTCTTTTGTCTTTTCATCATCTGTAACATGAACATATAGGTTCATGGTCATTCCTATGGTTGAATGCCCTAAAATTGTCTGCAAGGTCTTTGGTTTCATACCGTTTTCAATACAGCGCGTTGCAAATGTGTGCCTCAGTGTATGCATAGAAAAATGTTTCATTCCGATCTTGTCACAGTAATAGTATAACTTTGTATCATATGCACTATTTTTAGTCGGAGTACCATCTTTACAAAGAAAAACACTATCTGAAAATTCTATTTGTTTGACTTTTAATGATTTCAGCTTTTCTTTCTGTCTCTTTAAAATATCAATAGCCTCCTGCGTAAGTGGAATGTCTCTAATACTGTTTTTTGTCTTTGGTTCTCCTGTTCGCCATTCTCCAAATGAGTGCCGATACTCCATTGTTCTGCGTATATGTAATACTCTGTTTTCAAAATCCACATCTGACCATCGCAAACCTATCATTTCCCCAGTTCGAAGTCCAGTCTGCAAAATTAACGCCCATTGATTGTAATTACTTGAACTTCTGACACCTTCAAGAAATGTTTTCTGCTCATCAACAGTCAGTACCCTTGCTTCTTTTGACGGTTTTCCTGATTTACACCTTACATTTTTTGTAACTGGATTTTTTTCAATCAGCTCATTTTCCAGTGCACTACTAAACATTGCACCCATAGCCACCCTGCAATACTCAATCATGGAATTGGAATATGTTTTAGACATTTCAATAAGAACACTTTGGCAGTGAATAGGTTTAACATCTTTAATCAGCATTTTCCCTAAAATTGGTTTAATGTTTCTTTCATATCGTTCAACGTAATTCCTCTTTGTATTATCTTTTATTGTCTGCCCTTTTATGTTTTCTATCCAATAATCAAACCATGCATCAACTGGTGGATTTTCGCCTTGTAATACATTTCCATGTTCATCCTGAAACTGCGCATCTGCAAGCCACTGCCGACATTCCTGTAACTTTTTAAAGTACTGTTGTTTTCTTTTGCCGTTTCGATCTGTGAATCTTGCGGTATACAAACCATCCTTTCTCTGACTTATGCCTACACCAAGTTCCTTTCCCTTTAAATCTCTTCCCATAAAGCAAACTCCCTTCTGTTGTATTTCAACAAAAGAGTTTGATATAAATAATGATTATACCATACACTTTGTCTTTTTAAAATATCCAAACGTTTTTTCGACTCAAATTTAACTCAAATTTCCGAACTCTTCGATATGTACTGTTCAAACTCTTTCCTTTTTACCAACTTTTTATTACCGACATATAATACAAAATCACATTTGGGTTGTTTCAATAGCTCCTCTATCTTGTTAATCCCTATATTTGAATAAGCTGCTGCTTCCTTAATTGTTAAATTCAATTTCAGCCAAAATGGCATCTCCAATGATTTTGTCTCTGACATTTCTGTAATAATCACTCTCCAATTTATATAAAATTCTCAATCTCAATAAATCAATATTATATTTATAGAAGACACCAGTGGGTATTCCAGTGCCTTCATACAAAAATACGTATTCAATTTTCAATCAATAATACTCTGAAATAATCCAATAATTTCAAATAATCAATGATCTGATAATAATCTTACAATAGTTACA
>Ga0137306_100578_pt1 | contig 48432 bp, 62 predicted proteins | sample Inofroosms_March_FD_97187 | JGI IMG/M metagenome (GOLD analysis project Ga0137306, IMG submission 97187) | Mouse cecal microbial communities from Vienna, Austria - N-Acetylneuraminic and N-Acetylglucosamine D2O microcosms_March | ecosystem: Host-associated > Mammals > Digestive system > Large...
GCAGATTGCCAATGGGGAGGGCGATACTGCAGAGGCGCTGCGTAAACTTGAGGAACTGACGGGAAAGAGACAGGATGAGACGGAGTTTTCCGAATACTGGAGTCATACGGATTTGGAGGTGCTTGCAGAGGAAACTCTGGTGCAGGAAGTGCCGCTTGTTCAGGATTTGACAAGGGAGGAACTGATCGAAATTGTCAGTGTCATGTCAGATGCTTTTTATAATGGAGAGGACGGTAAACTGTCATTTTATGAAAATTTATTATATAAATCATTATCACTGCCCTATGCGATTGATTATATTATGCAGCTTGACGGCACTTCTGAAGAACTGGCTGATCAAATGCTGTCAGATGCAAAAACTGGTAATATTCTCTTATGAGCATAGGAACGCCTCAGCATGGCAATGCTATGAGAGTAAAATCCATTTGAATTGGAGTTTACTTTCATAGCGTAATCAGAGATGGATATGAGGTGCAAGAATGGATTATACAGATAATTTGCAGAGTGGATTGCCGCTTGGTCTGGCGTTTGGCATGGCGATGGACGAACAGGCAATCAATCATTACGGTAAGATGACAGAGTACGAAAAAGAGCAGGTAATCGCCAGAAGCAAAGATGTAAAAAGCAAAGAGGAAATGCAGCAGCTCATACAGAAAATCAGTGATGGCGATACCATAATGTAAGCTCAAGATGTAAGATTTGGAGGAGAAGCAGCCTTAGCTTGTAAGCGGGGCTGCTTCTTCTGATTTAATTAGCTTAATACATACAAATGAATTGCAGCATTGCACCAATTCTGCTATAATACCTTCATGGGTACTGCCATAACGGTAGGCGGTTAGCCCTCTGCGGAGGGACTGTGACCCTCCGATTACATAGAGAACTGTACGAAATACAGTAATATGGACAGAAGAGGGTGATGCGAATGATGACGATTGACAGTCTGATAGCGGTAATTAGTCTTGTACTGACCGCATTTGGACTTGGATATGCTATCGGAAGTAACAACACAAAAAAATAACCGCCCAAGCCTCGCAAACTTAGCGGTTATTTAACCAAAATTTGACCGGGCTAACCGTCTATCGGCAGCACCTTTATTTATAGTCATCTTATCACGGAGTAATGTTATTGTCAAATTGTTTTGTTCTCATTTTTATTTTTTATAACAGCCTATTAATAACTTATTTTCTTCTCGAGCAGGTTCAAAAGTCCATAGATTCCCATTGCAATCACACATAGAATCACAATGCTCAGGATCACCATATCGAGCTTGAAAACTTGGCTTCCATAGATGATAAGATATCCCAATCCCTTTCTGCCAGCGAGAAATTCCCCGATAATGACGCCGACTAATGCCAGACCAATGTTGACCTTTGACAGAGAGATAAACGTGGGAATATTTCCGGGAAATACCACCTTTGTAAAAGCCTGCAATTTCGTGCCGCCCAGTGTCTCGATGAGTTTCAGCCGTTCAGGGTCGGTCTGCTCAAAAGACTGGTATAAATTCAAAATGCAGCCGAATATTCCGACAGAAATTCCGCATAGAATAATAGTGCGGGGACCAGTGCCAAGCCACACAATAATCAGCGGTGCAAGCGCGGACTTGGGGAGACTGTTGAGCACAATCAAAAACGGTTCAAACATTTTGCCCAGTGAGGGATAGAACCAGAAAAATGTCGCAGTCAGCAGGGAGAACAGGATAATCAGTAAAAAGCTGACACCCGACTCCAAAAGTGTAATGCCGATATGGCTCAGCAGGGACATATCTTGAACATCATGCCAGAAAAGCTTCGAGATGGTGATGGGCGAGCTGAAATAAAAACTGTCAATCCAGCCCAGATCAGCAGACACCTGCCAAAGCATCACAAAGGCCGCAAACAACAGAATCCGGCTCCAAAATATGTACAGTTTTTGCAGCTTCTGACGCCGCAGAAAGTTTTTTTGCCCGATGGTAAGCGCCGCGGCATCACTTTTGATGATATCGTTGGTTTCATGGTTATTTTTCTGTATTTTCATCTTGCATTTCCCTCCAAATTTGATCAAAATACTCCTGAAAAAGACTTGACTTTCTCATATCCTCGCGCGGAACCCCATTGGCTTCAAACTCGATGGGGAGGACATCTTTTATCGTACAGGGCGGTTTTGTGAGCACAAATATAACGTCAGCCATCGAGATCGCTTCTGAGATATCATGTGTTACAAGGATAGCTGTCTTTTGTTCGGATTTGATAATGTCATGGACATCTTTAGACACATTGAGCCTCGTCTGATAATCCAGCGCGCTAAACGGCTCGTCGAGCAAAAGCAGGTCGGGGCGCAGGGCAAGTGTGCGGATAAGGGCAATGCGCTGCCGCATACCGCCGGAGAGTGCAGACGGCTTCTGCTTCCTGACATTGGACAGATGATATTTGTCCAGCAGTTCATCGACCAATTCCAGATTCTCTTTATTTTTCTTTTTCTGTATTTCCAGACCAAGCGTGATGTTCTGATAGACACTGCGCCATTCTAACAGGTGGTCATGCTGTAGCATGTATCCGACACGCGGAGCATTGAAATCATCAGAGTAATAGGTGATGAAGCCGCTTACGGGCTTGAGCAGCCCGGCAATCAAGGAGAGGATTGTCGATTTGCCGCAGCCGCTGGGACCAACCAGTGCCGCAAAGGCACCTTTTTCAACTGTAAAATTTATGTCATTTAATACCTTTACTTCGCCAAGATTACTATAATAAGAAAAATTTACGTGATCCAGACGGAGAATAGGCTTATCCTGATGAGGTTTTGACATATCGTGACCGCCGCCTTTCTGTGTTAGGTTGAGATTGATGGATAGAGGTATAGAATAGTATATGTGAAAGTGGGGTAAGAGTGCTATAAACCAATGAAAATCGCTTGCAAGCCCTGTATAGTTATGATATGATGCAAATAAAATAACTCCCTTTTTGTTATGCTCCACAAAGTTATGCATGAGGGGGATTAGTTCATTTTTTATCCATAGATCCGTTCATAGGAAAAAAGCCGCTAAAGCGGTAAAAGAAAATTTCTTATCACAAATCGGAGGTAACAAATCTAAATGCAGAAAAAAACCTATGAAATCATGCACAAAGATAAAAAGACAGCCTCAATCGACGAAACAGGCCACTGTACAGTATACGACGAAGCATTTATGCCCTACAGCCTGTATCTGGAGGAGGCAGAGGACATAGACACCCTTGTGAACAATATCACCAATTTTTATTACTGGTGTGCCTCCAGAGTACTGACACTTGACAGAACATATGCGAAGGAAATCCTAAACAGTATTGGCGTTCAGCAGGCTGTGACGGACAGGGACCGGGCAAAGCTTGCATTGTCTTACCGCTGCGTGTCGCTGACAGATGTTTTTTGGGTAAAGACAGCAGACGAGGAGATTGGCTTTCATACAGTCAATCTATATGAAAATCATCTGGAGAATACCTTTATGGATATTTCGTTAAGAGGCAGACAGTACTCTGTTCAAAATGAATGTCTGGCGAGGGATTTATCGACAAATGGCTGTTTTCCTAAGGCGTGGCAGCGGAGTGAGAAGGTGTTTTGGCTGTTGAAGGACGGCGGCGGAAAGGCTGTTGAGAGAGAATTGCTTGCAAGCCGGATCAGCAGATGCTTTGATGTCGCACAGGTGTTGTATGAGGAGCGTTTTTTTGACGGGGAAAAAGTCAGTGTGAGCGAAAATATGACCTCTTTAGATTGTTCGATTGTATCCATGGAGGCATTTGAGATTTATGCCCAGAATCATGATATCAAAACACTAGATTATATTCTCAGGCTCGATGCGCACAATTATTATATGATGAACATTGTTGACTATCTGGTGGGGAATACGGACAGGCATTGGGGAAATTGGGGCGTGCTGGTGGATAATGCGACGAACAAGCCGATACATCTGCATAAACTCATGGATTTTAACCAAGCCTTTCATGCGTATGACCAGCTTGACGGGGCGAACTGCCAGACTGTATTTGGAGAGCGTTTGACACAGCGGGAGGCCGCCGTTGTGGCTGTTCAGCGGATTGGGCTCAATCAGCTTCGGGTGCTTGATGAGACAAGCTTTGCAGCGCTGCCCCAATATTATCCAATGTTTCTTCAAAGACTAGCACTGTTAAAAAGCATTCCTTGACGGGCGTCTGACATTCATGCGTTTGCCGTCGATTTTTTATTGCAACGATAGAAAAATTATGCTATTATTACTAATATTTGTATTCGGCATGTTACGGTTGAGACAACACTGCAATTTTTTATAGATTGTACTGAATCAAAATAACAGGAGGCGACGATAAGATGGCACAGCTTTGGGGCGGCAGATTTACCAAGGAAACAGACAAGCTTGTTTATAATTTTAATGCATCAATCTCATTTGACCAGAAATTTTTTCGGCAGGACGTAGAGGGCAGCATGGCGCATGTAAAAATGCTTGCGAAGCAGGAAATACTGACGGAGGATGAGAAGAATCAAATCCTGTCAGGATTAGAAGGGATTTTAAGTGACGTTGAAAACGGAACGTTGGAGATCACAGACGAATATGAAGATATTCACAGCTTTGTGGAGGCAAATCTGATTGACAGAATCGGTGATGCGGGCAAGAAACTTCACACAGGCAGGAGCAGAAATGATCAGGTTGCGCTTGATATGAAGCTTTACACACGGTATGAAGTCGTTGAGATCAATTCACTTCTAAAAGAACTGCTTGAAAGTATCCTTCATATTATGGAAGAAAATATAGAGACCTATATGCCCGGCTTCACGCATTTGCAGAAGGCACAGCCGATCACGCTGGCACATCATATGGGGGCATATTTTGAGATGTTCAAGCGCGACAGACAGCGGCTTGATGACATCTATGCCCGAATGAATTACTGTCCGCTGGGCTCAGGTGCATTGGCGGGAACTACCTATCCATTAGACAGGGATTATACGGCACAGCTTCTTGATTTCGGTGGTCCGACACTCAACAGCATGGACGCTGTGGCAGACCGCGACTATGTGATCGAGCTGTTGTCTGCACTGTCTACCATTATGATGCATCTTAGCCGTTTCAGCGAGGAGATTATCATATGGAATTGTAATGAATATCATTTCGTGGAAATCGACGACGCGTACTCGACCGGCAGCAGCATCATGCCGCAGAAGAAAAATCCTGATATCGCAGAGCTGGTGCGCGGCAAGACAGGGCGCGTATATGGCGCGTTGGTATCAATCCTCACGACGATGAAGGGGCTTCCGCTGGCATACAATAAAGATATGCAGGAGGACAAGGAGCTGACCTTTGATGCGATTGACACTGTGAAGGGCTGTGTGGCGCTGTTTACGGGAATGTTAAACACATTAAAATTCAACAAAGAGGTCATGAAAACAAGCGCCATGAAGGGCTTTACCAATGCCACAGACGCGGCGGATTATCTCGTAAATCATGGGGTGTCATTTCGAGATGCACATGGCATTATCGGAAGGCTGGTGCTGTATTGTATCGAGAAGGACAAGGCGATTGATGAGCTGTCCCTTGAGGAGTTAAAGGCAATCAGTCCAGTATTTGAACAGGATCTTTTTGAGGCAGTCAGCCTTGAAACTTGTGTCAACAAGCGCACGACAATCGGCGCGCCGGGGCCAGATGCGATGCGGGAGGTTCTTCGTATTCAAAAGGAGTATTTAAGTCTTAAATGAATCATGAGGGAAAATATATGACTCTGGCAGAGAAATTTGTAAGTGCTGTCACAAGTATTCAAGATGCAGATTTATGTTTTAATGAACCAGTAGATGATATTATGCTGAATCAGATCGAATCAGAAACAGGTCTTACATTGCCAGTGGAATTTAAAAATTTATATAAGCTGCACAATGGACAGGGTGATATCGGAGATTCTTTGTTTGACTTATTTAGTCTAAATTCTGCAAAAGATTTTTGGAAAATTGGGATGCATTTAAAATAGTAGAGCCGCAATGTGATCAAGATGGTATCAAAGCAGAGCCTGAGGAGGGAATAAAGGATAAATGGTGTAATTCTAAATGGATACCATTTGCAAGTACTGCCGATGGGCATGCTATTTGTATTGATTATGATCCTGCTGAAGGTGGAAATGTTGGACAGATCATAACGTTTTGGTATAATGAAGGAGAACGCAATTTGATTGCAGATTCGTTTGAAGAATTTATTATATCCTATTTAAAAAATTTAGAAGAGGGTATCTATATTTATGATACAGAAAGAAATGCTGTTGTAGGAAAAGATGGCAAACTAATGTTTGGCACTTGATAACTAAAATATATAATCTATCAAATAAATTTTGATGCTGATAGTTCGATCAGTAGAATGGAGGAGAAAAATGAGTGAAAAATTAAAAGTAGGTATTCTTGGCGGGACAGGTATGGTAGGACAGAGATTTATAGCGCTCTTGGAGAACCATCCGTGGTTTGAGGTGACGACAATCGCGGCAAGTCCGCGTTCTGCTGGAAAAACATATGCAGAGGCAGTCGGTGACAGATGGAAAATGACAACACCGATGCCGGAGGCAGTCAAGAATCTTGTCGTTATGAATGTCAATGAAGTGGAGAAGGTTGCTTCCGAGGTTGACTTCGTATTTTCCGCAGTGGATATGACCAAAGAAGAAATCAAAAAGATTGAGGAAGATTATGCTAAGACAGAGACCCCTGTAGTCAGCAACAATTCCGCGCACAGATGGACACCTGACGTTCCGATGGTGGTGCCTGAGATCAATCCTGAACACATGAAGGTTATTGAGTTCCAGAAAAAGCGCCTTGGCACGACAAGAGGATTTGTGGCAGTCAAGCCAAACTGCTCGATTCAGAGCTATGCGCCTGTCCTGACAGCATGGAAAGAGTTTGAGCCGTATGAGGTGGTTGCGACGACCTATCAGGCGATTTCTGGCGCTGGAAAAACCTTTAAGGACTGGCCTGAAATGGAGGGCAATATTATCCCGTACATCGGCGGCGAGGAGGAGAAGAGCGAGAAGGAACCGCTTCGAATCTGGGGCGAGATCAAGGACGGTGTGATTGAGCCGGCGGCATCGCCTGTCATCACCTGCCAGTGTATCCGTGTACCAGTATTAAACGGCCATACGGCTGCCGTGTTTGTCAAGTTCAGAAAGCAGCCGACCAAAGAGCAGTTGATTGAGAAATTAGTGAATTTCAAAGGAGTGCCACAGGAACTGAACCTTCCAAGTGCACCAAAGCAGTTTATCCAGTATCTTGAGGAGGATAACAGACCACAGGTAAGCCTTGATGTTGATTATGAAAATGGCATGGGTGTCTCTGTAGGACGAATCCGCGAGGACAGTGTTTACGACTGGAAGTTTGTCGGACTTTCGCACAATACAGTGCGCGGCGCGGCAGGCGGTGCCGTACTCTGCGCAGAGCTTCTCAAAGCGCAGGGGTATATCACAAAGAAATAAACAGACTGGAAAGGGACTGTCGGTCTGACAGTCCCTTTCCAGTCTGTTAGTTCCGCAATGCAAAAGAGCGTAACACGGATGGGCAGGGACTATGAATTTTTTTAAACCAGTTTTCACACCAATCGAGTACAACAGCAAAACAGGGGATGATGCGTTTATATGAATTGTTTGAGGTTTTGCCAGTACCGCCAGTCGAATAGTGGAAATATTTACAAATCGGAGGAACAGGGATGAAACAAAAAGTATTTATTATCGGAGGAACAGGTCTTGTAGGGCGTGCCATCAAAGAGAGCCTGACACAAGCGTATGAGGTGGTGGTCACCGCAGGACACCACGAAGTGGAGGGCGGCTATCAGCTGCCGGCGGAGGACTTGGACGCGCTGATCAGCATTTTGGAGAAAGAGAACCCCGATGTCGTGATATCTTCCATGCGGGGAGATTTTCAGGCACAATACCGATTTCACGAGACACTGGCTGACTGGCTGGGCGGAAAAGCAAAAAGGCTGTTGTTCATATCGACTGCCAATGTATTTGACGGGGATATGTCCCAGCCGTGGACGGAGGAGGCACAGCCGAACCCCGGATCAGATTATGGAAAATACAAGAGGGACTGCGAGGCGATGCTGGAGCATAAACTTTCCGGGCAGCTGATCATATTCCGCATCCCGTCTGTATGGGCGCCGGACTGCCCGAGAATGCAGCTGCTGCGGGAGCACAGTGCGAGCAGGGAGCCGCTGGCAGCATATCCGAATGACCACGTAAATGTGACCCTCACAGACCAGGTGGGCGCGTGTGCAAAGTATGTTCTGGACCATGATCTGAAAGGGATCTTCCACATCGGAAGCCGGGACACCGTGGACTACTATGAATTTCAGAAAATGGTCTGCGACCAGCTCGAGATCCCATATCCGGTGTTTGAGCTGGAGCATAGTCCGGATAAAGTGTACCAGGCAGTCATACCCGCGCGGGCGGAGATCCCCGACGCGCTTCAATTGACCGTCCTGCAGGTACTGCAGGCTCTAAAACAAAAATAGAACAGGGTGGAGAATAAAACTTGGGAAAGAAACTGATCATAACCGAGAAACCGTCGGTGGCACAGGATTACGCGAAGGTTTTTCAGGTGTCAGGAAAATACAATGGTTACATAGAAAACAACACATACGTCATCACATGGTGCGTCGGTCATCTGGTTGAGATGGTCTACCCGGAGGAGTATGATATCCGCTACAAGAAATGGGCTCTGCAGGATCTGCCATTCTTGCCCGAAAAATACAAATACGGCGTCATCAAAAATGTCAAACAGCAGTACGACATCGTTCATGCGCTGCTTCAGCGCGAGGATATCGACACTGTGTACTGGGCGGGTGACTCCGGAAAAGAAGGGCAGACCATCGAGGAAAATATCCGCAATTTCGGCGGTGTGCGCAAAGGAATGCAGGAGCTGCGCGTTTGGATTGACTCACAGACCGAGGCGGAGATCAAGCGCGGCATGGCGCAGGCAAAACCGATGTCGGCTTATGAAAATCTGGGGAAATCCGGCATTATGCGCTCTATTGAGGACTATGCCATGGGCATTAATTTCTCGCGCGTCATGTCCGTCAAATACGGAAAACTGCTGAATGATGCTGCGGCGACAAAAGGTTACACTGCCATTGCCATCGGAAGGGTTATGACCTGTGTTCTTGGCATGGTTGTCAACAGAGAACGCGAGATTCGCAATTTCAAGGAAACTTCTTTTTACAGAGTCGTTGGAGATTTCACAGATGCCAATATTGAGGCGGAGTGGAAGGCGGTGGAGGGTTCTGTATATTTTGAATCCACAAAGCTTTACAAGGAAAACGGATTTAAGGAAAAAGAAGATGCCGAGAGCTTAATTGATTCCTTTCAGGGAAAAGAAGCTCTTGTCAAGACCTTGGAGAAGGGGATTGCCAAGAAGAAAGCGCCGCTGCTGTTTAATTTGGCAGAATTGCAGGCAGAGTGTGCGAAACGGTTTAAAATCAGCCCCGATCAGACGCTGCAGGTTGCACAGGATCTATATGAAAAGAAGCTGACAACGTATCCCAGAACGGACGCAAGAGTGCTGACGACAGCGGTTGCAAAGGAAATAGATAAGACGCTGGTGCCCTTAAAAGGATACACGCCAACACAGCAGTTCACCGATCATATATTGTCCAAAAATCTCTATGCCAATATCGCAAAAACCCAGTATACGGACGACAGCAAGGTCACAGACCACTACGCCATCATTCCAACGGGGCAGCTGTCAGAGCTGGGGACGCTGACACCGCTTCAGAGCAAGGTGTTTGACTTGATTGTGCGGCGGTTTTTAAGCATTTTTTATCCGCCGGCAGAATACCAGGCGCTCAAGCTGGTCGTGGGTATTGAAAAGGAGTCCTTGTTTGCATCTGCGAAGGTGCTGAAAGTGCTTGGATATCTGGAGGTTCTGGGCAAGACGCTCGAGGATGCCGACGAGGACGAGAGTCCAGCCGACGGACCCAATAAATCAGTCAGCCCGACGCAGGCAAAAAACGGTGAAAGCACAGAGGATACCAGCAAAGAGAAAAAGAACAATGCCAAAAAGCTGCTTGCACTGGCAAATACGCTGAAAAAAGGCGATGTTCTTGTCGTGAATGGCTTTGAAGTCAGGGAGAGCAAGACGACACCGCCCAAACGGTATACATCTGGTTCAATGATTCTTGCGATGGAAAATGCAGGTCAGCTTATTGAGGACGAGGAGCTTCGCGCGCAGATCAAAGGTTCTGGCATCGGGACAAGCGCGACGCGGGCAGAGATTATCAAAAAGCTGATTCGGATTGGTTATCTGAACCTCAATCAGAAAACGCAGGTGATCACGCCGCAGAATTTTGGCGAGATGGTGTATGAGGTCGTCGCGATGACAGTTCCAGCGCTGCTGAATCCCAAGATGACGGCCTCGTGGGAAAAGGGGCTGGACGGCATCACAAACGGAACGGTTGATGTGAAGGATTACCGCGCAAAGCTTGAGGACTTTATCCGGCGGGAGACGATACAGATTCGCGATCAGGACCTGACGCAGCAGCTTGCAGCCCAGATCAGCCAGTTTAGCGGCAAAGGGGCAAAGGGGCTTGGCGCGCGCAGAAAGCTGGAGGCAGCGTGTCCCGCATGTGGCGGTGTGATCGTGACAACGCCGTTTGGATACGGGTGCTCGAATTATCAAAAGGACGGAAGCGGCTGCAATTTCGTGATTGGCACGATTGCGGGGAGAGCGCTGTCTGACGAGGAATGCAGTGCGCTGGTCAAAGACGGTCATACGGCGGTATTGAGCGGGTTTGTATCCAAACAGAAGAAAAAGTTTGACGCAGCACTGAGGCTACAGAAAAATGAAGATGGCAAAATAGAAATTAATTTTGACTTTACGCAGAATGAACCGCAGGTATTGGAAGATGTGGTCTGCCCTGACTGCGGCGGACAGATGATGATAAAGGGCTTTGGCTATGGCTGTGCCAACTATAATCCGCAGGAGCCTGCCAGTTGTAAATTTGCTATTGGGAAAATAGCCGATAAGGAGTTGACGCCTGCGCAGGTAAAGGAGTTGCTGACCAACAGCATCACCGGGACAATCAGAGGCTTCAAAGGCAAATCCGGCAAAAAATTTGATGCCGTTTTAGTGCTGGAAAAGGGTGATGATGGGAAACATCTTGTCAATTTTAACTTTGAAAAGGTGGAGGTTAAGAAGATCAAGGAGGCAGCCTGTCCTCTGTGCGGCGGTGAAATTGTCCAAACGCCGTTTGGCTATGGCTGTGCCAACTATGATAAGCTGGATGAAAACAGTTGTAAATTCTCGATTGGCAAGATGGCAGGCAAGGATATTTCCGAGTCTCAAATCAAGGAGCTGCTGACAAATGGAAAGACTTCAACAATCCGCGGCTTTAAGTCGAAAGCAGGCAAAAAATTTGATGCGCGCATAATATTTAGCCGCGATGCGTCCGGCAAGGTGACAGGCCTGAAATTTGATTTTGATGATGTTGAGCAGCAAAAGCTCAAAGACGTAGTCTGCCCCTTGTGCGGCGGTGAGGTGGTCAAGACATCGTTTGGCTATGGCTGCGCCAATTACAGCAAGGAAGATGCGGCGCATAGCTGCCGCTTTTTCATCAATCAAAAGATTGCAGGCGTTAAGATGTCCGATGCGATTGTCAAAAAGCTTCTTTCCGAGAAAAAGACAGATAAGATCGAAGGCTTTCTATCGAAGAGCGGCGCCAAGTTTGACGCGGCGTTAAAGCTTACAAAGGACGGGCAGGCAGTCTTTGATTTTCCAGACAGACCAGCACCGACAGAGACAAATCTTGCATGTCCCAGGTGCAATGCGCATAAACTAAAAAAGAGCCAATGGTATTATGAGTGCGAATGCGGATTTAAGGTCGGACACACCATAGCGCAGGTTTCCATTCATGAGGAGACAGTACAGGAGCTTTTTACAAACGGAAAAACCAAAGAGAAAATAACTGGTTTTGTGTCAAAAGCAGGAAAAACGTTTGACGCTTATTTAAAATACACAGATGAGAAAATACAGTTTGACTTTGAGCATTCGGGTGAAACGCCGGCAGAAAAATCTTCTCAGGAGGAGACCTTCCAGCCGAGTCTGGATACAATGCCCGCCACAGAGAACACACCACCCGATGCCGAACCCGCATCAGATGAGTACTGGGCGTCCTTGATGGCAGGCGCGGCAGGGTTCGAAGAGCCGGAAAGCGAGATGTCATATTCATGAAAACAGATAGTTTGATCAGTTTATTGTCTAAAGAAGGAGAACAAAATGGAACAGTTACAAATCAAAAATCTTTATAATTTACAGGAAACAATCGCAGCACCGCTTTTTGACGGAGTGGTATATCCATGGGAGCTGTTGTCAAAGATTGGGGCATATATTGTCGAGCTTGGCGGGACGCTGCCAGCCGACAAATACGAAAAGCGCGGTGATAAGATCTGGATTGCGAAGTCAGCGACAGTGGCGCCCACCGCAAGCATCAATGGACCTTGTATTATTGATGAGGAGGCAGAAATCCGCCACTGTGCATTTATCCGCGGAAATGCCATTGTCGGGAAAGGCGCAGTGGTCGGCAACTCCACAGAATTAAAAAACGTGATTCTTTTTAATAAAGTGCAGGTTCCTCACTACAATTATGTAGGAGACAGTATTCTCGGCTACAAGTCACACATGGGCGCCGGCTCGATCACGTCCAATGTCAAGAGCGATAAGACGCTTGTGGTTGTCAAGTCTCCTTATGGGAATATAGAAACAGGATTAAAAAAGATGGGGGCTATGCTTGGAGACAACGTGGAGGTCGGCTGCAACAGCGTGCTCAATCCGGGAACTGTCATCGGGCGCAATGCCAACGTCTATCCGACTTCGATGGTACGAGGGTATGTCGAGGCGGACAGCATTTACAAAAAGCAGGGAGAAATCGCCAAAAAAACAAAATAGATTTGCTTTTTCTATAAAATTGACAATTTTTTGACAAAATTATGATTTTTTAATTGCTATTTTTAAAAAAATGTGCGAAAATATCAATATGTGGGTAACATATCATAGTCCATTTTTACAGAAGACGTATGATAAGGAGTTGTATGTAAATATCATGGTGATATGCACATATGTTCCTGCGTTAAAAATGTGAGACGTATGTCACACATTCAAAATATAAGTTAAGTAATCGAAAGGAGTTTTCACATGATTTATTCAAAGGAAATTGAAGAAATGTGTGTAGTAGCACGTGACGGTAATCATGGTTGTGCACCGATTCCAGAAGAGGCGAAATGGGTAAAGGCTAAGGAAGTAAAAGATATTTCCGGCTTTACACACGGCGTAGGCTGGTGTGCACCGCAGCAGGGTGCCTGCAAGTTGTCCCTGAACGTAAAAGAAGGTATCATTCAGGAAGCACTGGTTGAGACAATCGGATGTTCTGGTATGACACATTCCGCAGCGATGGCGGCAGAGTTACTTCCGGGCAGAACTGTTATGGAAGCATTGAACACAGACCTTGTGTGCGACGCGATCAACACTGCTATGAGAGAGCTGTTTTTACAGATCGTATACGGACGTTCCCAGTCCGCATTCTCCGAGGAAGGACTTCCTGTTGGTGCAGGTCTTGAGGACTTAGGAAAGGGTCTTAGAAGCCAGGTTGGTACAATGTACGGTACATTGAAGAAGGGACCTCGTTATCTTGAGATGGCTGAGGGCTATGTTACAGGTATCGCACTGGATGCTGACGACAAGATTATCGGTTACAAGTTTGTTAGCCTTGGTAAGATGACTGACTTTATTAAGAAGGGTGATGACCCGAATACAGCATGGGAGAAGGCTTCAGGTCAGTACGGACGTGTTGCGGATGCTGTTAAGATTATTGATCCTAGAACAGATAAGGAGGTAAAATAATTATGGCATTATTCGAATCCTATGAGAGAAGAATAGATAAGATTACCGAGGTTTTAAAGAGCTACGGTATCAACTCCATCGAGGAGGCAGAGAAGATTACAAAAGACGCAGGTCTTGACGTATATGATCAGGTTAAGAAGATTCAGCCAATCTGCTTTGAGAATGCTTGCTGGGCTTACACAGTCGGTGCGGCAATTGCAATCAAGAAGGGCTGTAGAAAAGCGGCAGATGCGGCAGCAGCAATCGGCGAGGGACTTCAGGCATTCTGTATTCCGGGTTCCGTTGCAGATAACCGCAAGGTGGGTCTTGGACATGGTAATCTGGGCAAGATGCTTCTGGAAGAAGAGACAGACTGCTTCTGCTTTTTAGCAGGACATGAGTCTTTTGCAGCAGCAGAGGGCGCAATCGGAATCGCAGAGAAGGCAAACAAGGTTCGCCAGAAACCACTTCGTGTAATCTTAAATGGTCTTGGAAAAGACGCAGCAGAGATTATTGCCCGCATCAATGGATTTACATTTGTTGAGACAGAGTATGATCCTTATACAAACACTGTGAAGGAAGTATTTAAGAAATCTTACTCGGACCCGAATGGTCCTCGCGGCAAGGTAAACTGCTATGGAGCAAACGATGTTTGCGAAGGCGTTGCAATCATGTGGAAAGAGAACGTTGATGTATCTATCACAGGAAACTCAACCAATCCGACAAGATTCCAGCACCCGGTTGCAGGTACATACAAGAAGGAGAGAATCGAAGCAGGCAAGAAGTATTTCTCAGTTGCTTCTGGCGGCGGTACAGGCCGTACACTCCATCCTGACAACATGGCAGCAGGTCCAGCTTCCTATGGTATGACAGATACTTTGGGACGTATGCACTCTGATGCACAGTTTGCAGGTTCGTCTTCCGTTCCAGCTCACGTAGAGATGATGGGACTCATCGGTATGGGTAACAACCCGATGGTTGGCGCTACCGTTGCGGTTGCAGTTTCGATCGAGGAAGCAGCGAAGGCTGGGAAGTTCTAAATATATCTTATGAATTAAAAACGCCGAAAGGCTTGAAAGTACCGTAATCTCTAGGGGTTGCGGTACTTTTTTTATGCTCAAAAGAGAAAACGCAAATTTGCTCTGAGCAGTCGTAAAAAGTGGTAAAAATCGGAGAATAGGACACAGGTAGGTAACAAGTAGGAAACACAGTACAGGTAACAGAATTTCAACAAAAGCAGGAACGAAAAAAGCCGTAGCCACAAGGGTTACGGCATCTTTTCCATTTCCGTCCTCAGCCATTCAATATCACGCTTTGTATAGGTACCCTCTGTTATGTCCGTGATCTTGTGACCGACAAGGAGCTTTATCACATATTCATCTACTCCGGCCTTTTTCGCCATAGTGATGAAAGTAGTCCGGGGATCGTGCGGGCGGTGATCCTCACGCATACCCAGGGCGGTCATAATTTTTGCGAACCGTCCAGCGTATTTATCATAGGTGATAGCCATGCCACCCTTTACAGCATCTGGGTCATTAAAGAGATATATGCTGCCGAGGCTGATTGCTTGATCGTAGTTTTTTTGCACAAGGCTTTTTATGCGGGGATGTATAGGCACGACACGGTTTTTCCCGGCATCGGTTTTCATCCCCCCGGTAATGTATTGTTCGGAAAGGTTGATGTTCTCAATCCTAAGCTTTGCGAGTTCTTGTGGGCGCCATCCCATGTAGCATTGAATCAGAATCCAGTCCACAAAGCGGAAAGAGTCGATGTTGTTCCATAGGATTTCCATTTCCTGGTCGTTGAAATTTATGTGTCCTCTCGTAGCAGCCTCTTTTTCTTTGATGATGTCATTGGAGAGGTCAAAGGTTCGGGCATAGTTCTTGTCCACCAGCTCATACTCTAGGGCGTAATCCAGCATAAGGTTGAACATGGATTTGATCCTTGTTTTAGTTCCCGGAGAGGCCGGTACCTTATGCCCAGCATCCTTGCCACGTGAGGGGATAATATAGCCATCCTCTATAATGCCCTTGATATGTCTGGCCCGGAGGTCCTTTACACGCATACTATGGATAGCGTGGCAGTATCTCCAGGCGGCGGTGATTGTTCTGGAGGACGATTCACTTTCCAGGGTAGGGAAGTAGCTTTCCGTCCACTTCTGGTAAAGCTCGGCAAGGGTAATATTGTTGTTTTGGACGTCGTAGGGATTGGCTGCATATTCGGCCAATGCCTGGAGAGCCTCTTTTTTGGTCTTGAATGTTCCTATCGGCACACGATTCTGGACTGTTTTGCCAGTCTGTTCGTCTGTGATCCATCCAAGTGTGACACGGGCCAGGTATGGCTTGCGTCGGTTTCCGGATAATTTGGTTACACTCCCGTAGCCGTTTGGCAGTTTCATGGTATCACTTCCTTTATAGTTTGATATATTCGATTACTGCGCCGAGTCCGGCATAGTCTGTCTTTACTGGCTCCAGTTTAAGGAGAGAGGACAGGGCAATCTCCTTCTGATCTGAAACCTTTTCATCCAGAACAGATGTAGGCAGCACATAAAAATCCCAATAGTCCAGATCTAGCAAGGAAATATCCTTTGTCTTGGCAGTAAAGAGACAAAATACATACAAGTCACAGTTACGTTTTGCGACAGTAGATGAAGTGGCGGTAGCATTATACCAAGCCAGTTTTTTTCCAATGTCAAAACGAATTTGAGCAAATATGTTTTCGGGGGTCCAGGCTTGTATGTATGCGCCAGATTTTACTTCAATTCTGCGTCCAGACGGACTCGTTACGTCAAAAGGTAGCCAATTTTCACGCATTTGTGTATCGTGGGGGACAATTCGATTTAGTGATGAATAAACGAGGAATTCTGCCAATACCCCACGCAGGGTATTGGCGATTAAATCTGAAAACGCCCAGCACCAGAAATCCATAACGGTGATTCCAGCACTTTTGCCATGCAGGGTAAATTCCTCATTTCCAATTAATTGATGTTCCATGTGTTTCCTCCGTTTTGTTATCCATAGGCATGATCGGACTGGATAGTTTTATTTTCCGTAACGCCTGTTTCCTCAGCATGTGCCGGCTCGAAGTATCGGGCAGCATTTGGCATAGGCGGTCCTCCTATCTTTAGTATCGACTATATTTCCGGTACCCTTCTAAACTGATAATCTTTTTTCTTCATCGAGGTACTTCTGAGACTCCGTATAGGCTTTCAGAAATCCTTTGAGTTCCCCGACAAATTCATATTTCTTTGGTTCTGGAAGAGATCGAAACAATTCGAGCAGATTGTCCTCTTCCAAGGTTGTGTTTTTACACACGGGTGCTTCTTGACCTGTCAACAGGTAGTCTAGCGAAACATCAAGAAAATCAGCAATGGTTTTCATGTATTTTGCAGGAGGGTCACTTGTTCGAGCTTTCCATGTAGACATTGTAGAAGTTCGAATTGATAGTTTTTCACACAGTTCATAAGCACGTTTGTTTTTTTCGTCTAGTAGTTGATAAATTCTTTCGATTATTTCCATTTCGTACCTCCAATAATAAAAAACTCGCAAATAAGTATATAACTATTTACAAACTCGCATATGCGTAGTATAATAACTTTATGAAATACATATTAATTCAAAGTTGCGAGCTGAGAGTAAAGTGTATTTCTATACATATTTGCGAGTGTGTAAATAGTCTATTTTTATTATAGCACGCAAACACGCAAAAATAAATAACAAATAACGAGCAAATGCGAGAAAGGAGAGATACTTAAATGCGAAGAGGAACATCACAATGGAGTAAGGATGTCCGAAAAGCTGCTATTGATCAGGATATGACATTAAAGCAACTAGCAGAAAGAATCGGTTACAGCTTTACGACAGTTTCTGCAGTTATCAATGGGCGGTATTCTAATGCAAGTTATCAGGTGATTGCAGAAAAAATAAACACAGTGCTTGGCACAAAGGGTCTGCCAGAACGGATTGATACCCCTACAGATGAATGGTGTCAGAGCGTAAAGATTGAACTTTTAAAAAAGAAAATGAGCGTCAATCAATTGGCAGAGAAACTGAATGTTTCCAGGGATCGAATGTCGTTGGTAATCAACGGCAAAATGATGAATGAAGAAATTGTAAGTTCTGTAAACAGATTTCTGAATATCCAAATACCAGCCCTGCCTGCAAGTGTTGATTAGATTATAACAGAAAGGCAGGTAACACAAAATGGGAAAAGGTCCTATAAATGAGAATAATAATATTTATTTTAGGGCGAGAAAAGAGGCAGCAGTATACAATGAGAAGCTATTTAGTCGGGAAGGAGCCGCAGAACTGCTTGGAATTTCCGTTTCAACCTTAGCTGATTATGAACTGGGGAATACAAAGGTAGTTCCGGTAGACAAGGTAGTTTTGATGTCGGACCTGTATAATTGTCCAGAACTGAAAACGGGCTATTGTAAATCAGAATGTCCGATTGGTAAGACAATGCCATTAGCTACGCAGATCACCGGTATCGAAGGTATCGCATTAAGATTAGTCAAACAGCTTGACCTTGATGAAATTATACAAATGAAGAAAAGCTTGATAGACATAGCAGTTGATGGTGTTATATCCGATGATGAGAAACCTGAACTGCAGGTTATTATGACAAGGCTGAATGAGTTGTCAGAAGTAATCAGTGAAATGCGGTTGATTGGTGAGAAGGTATTAAAAGAATAGGAGCTGTCAATGAATGCTAAAAAAATGATAATTTGCTTCGACATAATTTTTTTGATAACAGGTATTGTGCTGGGAAGTGTTCTTACGAAAAATGCTGTGCAGCTTGTATATATACAGCGTGGATACGTAGCAATAGGGGGTGAATGGCTAGTATGGTTGATAGTCCTGTTAATATTTTATTTTGTTAGAAGTATTGTTCAATTTATTATCAGTATGACTAAGACAATCAGAGAAGATGACAAGGAAACAGCTAAAATCATTGAGTTTCAAGCCTATGTAAAAAGACAAAGGAGGTAGAAAAGTGGCTGAAAATATGAATATGAATCAGAATCAAGCTCAGAAACAGCCAGGCGTAGTGTCGCAAATAAAAGGAATGCTTGCACAGGATAATATTAAATTAAGATTCAACGATGTACTGGGAAAAAAAGCACCACAATTCATGGCGAGCATTGTTAATGTGGTAGCGGCATCACCCCAGTTGATGAAATGCCAGCCAAATTCTATTATGGCAGCAGCTTTTGTAGCAGCATCATTTGATTTGCCGATCGACAGTAATCTTGGTTTTGCAGCATTAGTTCCATACGATAAGAGTTTTATTGATTCCAATACAGGGCAGTGGGCAAAAGTAAAGCTTGCGCAGTTCCAGATTATGTACAAGGGATTTATCCAGCTTGCGATACGGTCTGGATACTATAAGAGAATGAATTATGCGGTGGTATACCAGGATGAGTTGAAAAGCTACAATCCGATCACAGGTGAGATTGAGTTTGTTGACGATTTCTCCCAGTGTACATTAAGGGCACAGGGAGTTGAGGAAACGGTTGCTGGCTACTATGCAAGATTTGAGCTTACAGTCGGATATGTGCAGGAATTGTTTATGTCCAAACAGGCAGTGGACAATCATGCAAGAAAGTATTCGCAGTCATACAGGAGCGATATCAGTAAGGATGAGAAAAAAAGTAAATGGTCAACGGATTTTGAGGCAATGGCACTGAAAACGGTAATCAAACAGTTGTTAAGCAAATGGGGCATTTTATCAATTGAGATGCAGAAAGCGATCACAGATGACCAGAAAACATTTGATGAGTTTGGCAATGAGTCCTATGGGGATAACATGCCGGATGTTATAGAAGCAGAGGATCCGTTTATGCAGACAGATACACAGCCGGAAATCAGGCAGAATATGGAGAAGTTGCCGAAAACTGAGCAGAACCAGTATGAGGAAGAAGAACTGGAAGAAATAGATATTACACAATAGGAGGCAGGATAGATGAAATTATCAGCAGAAAATTATTATAGTCAGGAAGCAAATATTGAATATATGTCAGTATCCCAGTTCAAGGATTTTAATGGAACATACGGGAAAGTAGCCTGTGAGTTTGAGGCTGTTGAAAAGATGTACGAAAGATGGAATCCAGAAAAGAGTACTGCGCTGTTGGTGGGCGGTTATGTGGATGCTTATTTTGAAGGTACACTGGATACATACAAGAAAGAGAATCCGTCCATCTTTACTCAGAAGGGAGATTTAAGGGCAGATTACAAGAAGGCAGATAAGATTATTGCCCGAATTGAAAGGGACAAGTATTTCATGAAGTATCTGTCCGGGGAAAAACAGGCAATTATGACTGGTAAGCTGTTCGGAACAGAATGGAAGATCAAGATGGACAGCTATATTCCAGATGTGGCAATCGTTGATTTGAAGGTAATGTCCTCGATAACGGATTTGAAGTGGGTTCGTGATTTGGGCTATCTTGATTTTGTGCGTTACTGGGGATACGACATTCAGGGGGCAGTGTATCAGAAGATCGTAGAGATTAATACAGGGAAAAAACTTCCTTTCTTTATTGCAGCGGCTACCAAAGAGGATGAGCCGGACATCCGTATTATTCAGATTACGCAGAATTATCTTGATGAGGCGCTGAGCGTTGTCCAGGTGAATTTGCCACGGGTACTCAGGGTGAAATCAGGAGAAGTGACACCCGACAGATGTGAGTTGTGTGACTGCTGCAGGTATAACAGGGTATTAACTGCGCCTATTTCTATTACTGATCTGACAGCGTGGATTTGAAAAAGAAACAGATGAGAAAGGAGGTATAAGATATTTTTCGTGAGATGGAAAAAATGCTGAAGAAATGCCATGGTGATGAGAGTTCAAATTAGCCTCGTAGAGAGAAAAAAAGAATCAGGTAATAATTTTTACCAGAAAGTATTTTTAAACGCTCTCCGTGGCAAATAGTGTGCCATAGAACTACGCATATGCGAATTGAAAGGAGGTGAAGGAACGCAGATGGCAAACAAGCGAATGTTTACAATGAAAATTGTGGATAGTGATGCGTTTTTGGATATGCCACTTTCAGCCCAATGTTTATATTTCCATCTAAATATGCGGGCAGATGATGATGGTTTTGTAGGGAATCCCAAAAGAGTGATGAAGATTGTAAATGCTTCGGAAGATGACTTAAAACTGTTAATCATGAAAAAGTTTGTATTAACATTTGACGACGGTGTTATTGTTATTAAACACTGGAGAATGCATAATACATTATCTCAAAACAGATATCATGAAACGCAATACCTTGATGAAAAGTCTTTATTGAAAATTAAAAAAAATGGTTCTTATTCTTTAGAAAAAGGAGACATTATTGATGATTCCAGATTGATAGGTGCCAAAGATAAATATGATCGGCTTACAAATGGCTTGCAAATGGCTGACTCAGATTTAGATTTAGATAAAGATATAGGTAAAGATAAAGATTCAGATAAAGGTATAGGTAAAGATTTAGGTAAAGATCCAAATATGAATACTTCGTATTCTTGTCCAGAACCAGAAAATCTGGATACTGGACAGAAAGTAATATCCCTTATTTTGAATGACAAAACATTTCATGATATTTATCAAAAAGATATAGAGAAATGGAATGATCTATTTCCTGCGGTTGACGTAATGCAGGAGTTGAGAAAAATGGTCGGATGGCTTGACAGCAATCCGACTAAACGGAAAACCAGACGTGGTGTAAGCAGATTTATCAATAACTGGTTATCAAATGCACAGGATAAAGGAGGAAGTCGAAACAATAACGTGCAGTATCAGAGCCAGACTGCACAGATGCTCGAACAATCATATGACATGATTGATAACTGGTCAACAAAAAAAGAAATGGAGGAGCACAGGGATGACAACTAAAGAATTTGCAGTTATAGCAGCGGCGATAAAAACATATTTTCCTCGGGATAGTGTGCTGCCTACAGAAAAAGCTATGGAATTGTGGTATAACGAGCTGAAAGACCTTTCATATAATGCAGTAAATCTAGGACTGCGTATGTATGTGGCAACGAATAAATTTGCACCTATGATAGCTGATATTCGGGAATATGCTGGACAGTTTTATGCAGAAAGCGATGAAGAGCTTAATGAAATGGCAGCATGGGGGCTTGTATTAAAAGCAATGAGAAATTCTATTTATCATTCAGAGGAGGAATTTGCAAAACTGCCGCCTGTGGTGCAAAAAGCCGTTGTGAGCCCCGGACAGCTTCGGGAATGGGCAATGGCAGAGGATGTTGACGGAACTTGGATGAACGTTACACAGTCCAATTTTATGCGGACATATCGGGCAGAGTTATACCATGAGAAAACTTTAGAAAAACTTCCGCCGGATATCTTGAAGCTGGTGGGTAAATCAACTGGACAAATTCCGGTAATTCAGACCAGTCAGAAAATGTTATCGGTCAGTGAAGAAAGAAAAATTGCTGAGCGGGATGCATCCCCGGTTCCAGAGCGGTTAAAAGAAAGATTTGCAAGGTTAATGGGTAGGGCTGGCTGATGATATAAGTAACAGGAAGGTGGATTAAGTGAAAGAAGTAGAAGTGATTCAGTTCACAGTGTATGGAGAGCCACAGGGAAAAGGGAGACCGCGCTTTGTTGCAAGGTATAATCCAGCCACGCAGAAATCCTTTGGGCAGGCACATACGCCAGAAAAAACGATTGTTTATGAAAATCTTATTCGGACGGAGTATTCTTTGCAGACAAAGAATTTCCGCTATCCTGATGATGCAATGCTAGATATGAGAATAATGGCATATTACGGAGTACCTAAGAATGTCTCAAAAAAGAAAAGGGCGCTTATGCTTGAAGGAAAGATACGTCCTACAAAGAAACCAGATATGGACAATGTGATGAAGGTAGTGGCGGACAGCTTGAATCAGGTGGCATATAAGGATGATACGCAGATTGTAGATGCACAGTGCAGGAAGTTTTATTCTGTAAAGCCAAGGATAGAAGTGATTATTAAACAGATTGATTGATGTGAGGAGGTTTACAAATGGCAGGAAGAAAAAAAGTAACACCAGAAGTCGTGGAAGGTGAGATTGTGAGTGAGGTAGCTGTAGAACAGCCGGGAAAAATGGAGTTCAAACTTATAAATCCTACAGAGGATGGATTTTTAAAGGAAATCAGATGGAACAAGGAAGAGCTGGATGCAGCAGTCAGGAAAAAGATAGCGGATTATGAAAATGTTGTCTATACAGAGGACAGCATAAAGCAGGCCAAAACGGACCGCGCGGAACTGAATAAACTTTCCAATGCGATTGATGATCGCCGGAAAGAGGTAAAGAAGATTATTAATGCACCGTATGCAGTATTTGAGTCAGAAGTGAAAGAAATTCTGGCACTAATTCAAAAACCGATCGCGACCATTGACAGGCAGGTAAAGACGTTTGAGGATCAGCAGAAGGAAGAAAAGAAAAAGAGTATACAGGCAGCATATGATGAAGTGATTGGGGATTTGTCAGCAGTTTTGCCATTCGAGAAAGTATTTGACAGCCGGTACTTGAATCAGACTTACAAGCTGGCTGCGGCTCAGGAGGAGGTCAGGCAGAAGATTGATAAGGTTCGTACAGACCTGGATACGATTGACTCCCTTGAAAGCAAATATAAGCTCAACGCCAAAGATGTGTACATAAAAACATTCGATCTGAGTAAAGCACTTGCTGAAAATAAGAGGTTATCAGATCTTGAAGCCAAATTGGAAGCGGATAAGCGCAGAAAGGCGGAAGAGGAAGCAGAACGGCAGAGACGTGAGGAAGAGCGCAGGAAAGCAGCACAGGAGGAGGCAGAACAGAAAAGACGTGAGGAAGAGTACCGAAGGGCAGCACAGGAAGAAGCGGAACAGCAGAAGCGTGAGGAAGAGCGCAGAAAAGTAGCGCAGGAAAAAGCCAGAGCTGAAAGCATCCAGCCAGAGGCAGAAAACAAGGCTGAGGCTTCAAAGGTTACAGAGAACAAGAATGAAGGAAATGTGCCTGCTGCCAATAACATAGTTTCTGCGCCAGCGGGTGATGCGGCAGTTTCCGATCCTTTTTCTCCGCAGAAAGAAGTTAAACAGTATAAGGCATCTTTCACCATATTCGGAACAAAAGAACAGATCATGGCGGTAAAACAGTACATGATTGATAACAATATCAGATTCGGAAAGGTGGAAAGGTGATATGGGGGGATATGAGCAGAATCTGCATATAAGTGATAATGCCTTCGAGAAAATGAGGACGGATGCAGACATGGTACTGCAATACCTGATAAAGAATATGATCGAGAAGGACAGTATGGACGGAAAAGTAACCATAGCGATTGATGTCACGCTCACCAAGGAGTTTATACCAAACAGAGATCCTAACATTCAGGGAGAAACACGGATGGTTTTGAAGCCTAAATTTTCTCACAAGATTGGCTCTGTAATGCAGATTAAAAATGAAGCCAAGGGAGATACCAATTATGACGGCATGGAATTAGTCTGGGATGAAGAAGCGGGAGAATATGTTTTAAAACCAATTGCAAATACAAGCCAGATGAGCATATTTGATGCAGATTTTAGATGTGTCAATGACCCTGATGAGGCTGATGAGACTTGCGAGGACATAGAGGACGAACTACTGGCGATTGAAGGAGGGTGCATCACAGTGCTTCCGGGCCCCATAGATGAAAGCGACAGTCCTGATGATATGTCTGGTATGTTTGAAGATGACGGATATGGGTATGAAGAGCCAGATGATGAGCTGGATGAGTAGGGAGGTATTCACGGTATGAAAAGAATACGAATGAGCAGTTTTGTAGACCGGGGAAATAAGCTGATTGGAGAAGGAAAAACACCGGAAGCGATGGGGCTTGTTGAAAGAGGATTACGATATTACTCAAATAATGTTATCAGTGCCGTATCTCCATATGCCAAGACGGACGCAGGACTGATTGTATTGGTTCTGCGGCATCTGGCAGATGAGATTGAGAAGGGCAATCAGGGAGCAAAAGAATTGGCGGATGGTTTGAAAGGTTGTGTGAGGATGCCCAGTCTTACAGAAGTTGAAAAGGTCCAAAAGGCAAACAGGAGGTAGTTACTATGAGAGCAGGTAATCAGTTTGGAACATGTGTGCATTGTGGCAGACAGATTTTATGGATTCGGACAAAGGCTGGAAAGAATATGCCAGTCAATCCAGAAATGATAAGCTACCGCCTGCCTAAAGCTGGGATAAAAGCGTCTGAAAAGCTCGTGACACAGAATGGTGAGGTGGTGTGTGCTGACAGAGCTGACAGCAGTCAGGCAGATGGATTTGGATACATATCGCACTTTGCGACATGTACAGGTACCAGAACACGCAGAAGAAAATCATAGGTGGCAGGATATATTAAAATGGAGCAGAGGAAAGTAAAATATCTGGATGAGTATTGTCATAGGTGCAATGCTCAGATGAACACATGGGATATACGCCTGACAAAGACATTCAAAGTAAAGAATACCTGTGAAAATTGTTTTTGCGAAATATATGACATGGACAGGGATGCGTTTCGGACAAGAATGGAAGATTTCTTTGGAATACGTCCCTGTCAGGGAATCTGAGGTGGTTCATGATGGAATACAACAGGTTGACTGTAAAACTGTTATCAGAGGGATATACGGCAGAAAAATATCCTGATTATGTAAAAATTGCTTCCGGGCATGTTTCCTCAGATAATTCATTAGATAATATCTATGGTGGATTCGAGTATAAGCATTGGTGGATATGTGAAAGAACATTTAAAACCCCCTGTGGACTGCTGTGCAGGGGGGAAAGCTGCATGACAGGACTTTATATCAGTGGGGTAAGTTTTACGTTTGAGGATGACCTTGCAACAATCGTATGTCCTTACGGCAGGAAGAATTGCACAAATACACATCCGTTGCTTCGTAGTGAAAATTTCAGCATTCGGTGTAATGTGCATATGACAGAAGATTCATATGAGTACGAAGGAAGCGTTGAAGAACTTCTGGAGAAAGAAGATGAACGGATACGGATGGAAAAAATAGATTTCGAACAGAAACATCATGGACGTACTTGTCAGCATCACATGAGGTATGACAGGGAAAAGAAAAAATGGACAATGAATTATGATCCTCTCAGATGTGCCAGAAGCGGATGCCACGGTGTTAGTACTGGAAATATAGGCGAAGGAGTCATATGTCCGGTTCTGGGACGGAAGCTGGACCCTAAAAGGGGAAATGTATACTATGACGTAAAGACCAGAGGACGCAGGTATGATCTGGATGGAACGCTGTTTGAAGGGCAAATTGATACAGTTATTCAAAAAGGAATAAGATTTTTAGAGCATCCGGTGAGCATGGATATCTGCCGCAGCATAGTAAAATTATGCGGGGAGGAAATTAAACAGTCTGTAATTTTGAATAAATATCATTCAATGTTGTTTTTTGCGGAGTATCATGGCAGAGAGTTTTCAGTTGAGATTATGAACATCAGAGCAGAACAGAAAGTCAGCAGAGATCTGATGCAGGATTTGCAGGACATCAAAGATGGTATACATATAAGTTATGACGCAGATTTACAGGCAGCAGACACGAAAAGAAAGACGGAGAAACGGGAAACTGCAAGACGCAGGAAAGTTGCCAGAATTGAGAAAAGGATTGTAGAAGCTGGTTATGATAGCCTGAGTAAGTCTGAGCAGATAAGAGCAGAAAAATTAATCGGTTCTGACAGGATTGATGAATTAGAGTCAGAGAGGAAAGAGCAGATAAAACCTGTACAGATGAGCTTGTTTGATTTGATGTAGTGGTTAAGGATTCATGGAGGGTAATTATGAAGGTATTAACAATATGGCAGCCATGGGCAGGAGCCTTGGCTGCAGGTATAAAAGAGAATGAAACACGGAGCTGGGGAACAAAGTATCGCGGAGAAATAGCAATTCATTCAGCGTTGAAGCCAATACATCATACATGGAGCGATCTTTATATGAATAATGATGCAAGGGAAGTAATCTGCAGACGAATGAATCTGCCAGAAGTAATTGATGGTCCTGCGGTTTTTCCTATGGGATGTATACTTGCCACAGCAGAGCTCGTGGATTGTATCAGGATTACACAGGAATACATAGTTACATTATCATCAGATGAGCTTGCTCTTGGCGACTACACACTGGGACGGTATGCATGGAAAATGGCAAATGTAAGAGAACTGCCGGAACCAATACCAGCAAAGGGCAGACAAGGGCTGTGGGACTGGGAAAATTGATAAAGAATTAGGATGACTTGTGAATTTTAAAAGGAGTTGAGTTCTTTGAATAAAAAAATGAAGGCAGCTAAACAGCAGATTCCTGGACAGATAGGACTATTTGAATTTCTCGCAAATGCAGGGGATATGCCCGATGCAAAAGTAAAGATAGATGGAGTTGTAAACGTACACTCTTACCCCATATCGGATTTTATAGTGCAGTCTACCTATAGGGACATTTTTTATATTATCAACATGCTTGACGATTACGTTAATATGTTGACACAGCCAGAAAGAAAAAGGGATTTTCACACGGATTACATGATCGGTCAGTTCGAACGGATATCTAGGGAGTTATCAGAACAGATATGCCTAGACAAAGAGAAAATGTACAAACGGTGTCGAAAGAGACAGGAAAAAGCAGAAAAAGATGATGTAGGGGAAGATGCTTTTAATCTATTAATGGGCAGATAAATAAGGATTTATTTATTGAAAGTTAAGGATTAATTTGGTAAGAGGGAGGGATAAGTTGGAGCATAAAAATGCGGAAGTGAAATATTACAAGCCTCGCTTTAAAAGATGGATAAAATCAGATAAGTGGGATAGTATTGCTGAGAGGTTATCGGATATAAGCATGGAAACAATTACACAAGTAATGAATGCGGAAATAGACGGAGACTGTAGTTGTATAATATGGCAAAATTGTGATTATGTGCTTGATAGAATAAGAGAGATTAATAAGAATTTGGAGGTAGAAAAGTGAGTGATGATCTGATTAGCAGACACGAAGCGGAGCAACTGCTACGGGAATATGCCGATGAAGTTGGGTGTGGTCGTGGGGAATATGAGCTTGCAAACGGAATACTAAAAGCAGTTGGTTTTATTAGTAGTAGCGAAAATGTAGCAACTGCAAGAGAGAGGATTCCTTCAGAAGAATCACCAGTGAGTGCACGGAAAATAGCAAAATTGGCAGTGCAGGCATTGGAGTACGATAAAGAAACTTATATAGAACTGCTGCAAAATGAGAATTATGAAGAAATTGCTTATTTAATAACAGAATTTCTTGTACAGGAATGAGGTTTCAATTAGCTAAACTGAGATTTTTCTGTCCAATAATAAGTTTATCGAGAGGTTGTTTATGAAACAGTATAAAACTAAATGTATGTATGGTTATTCAATTTTGGGGGAGCGCCCACCCAAATTAGATACTCAAACAAAATATGTAATTATTGAACAATCGAGGTTTTTCCCGCATTGTGTTATTATTCAACGAGCAGACGGTAAAATCTTTCAAGGTGAAAAAACTTGGATTGTTCCGCAAAACAGCATATATTAACCAAGCTCTAATTTGTTAATTTAGGAAAGGAAAGTCAGTTGCGATGGATGAGATGATAGATAAAGACAAAGATATTCCAAAGAGTCCCATGGCTATTATCGCATATACATGGGGGGATCAGATTCTTGGATGTCCAACATGCGTAAAGATGATACATATAGGACAAAGGAAATGTCAAAATTGTGGGCAGGCTATTTATTGGGGAAGAGGGAAATATAGGACATGACGGATGGATGTCATTATCTGCTTATAATGACAAGCTGGAACAAAGATTTAAGGGGGATATATGACAGATAAAGAGGTTATGGAAAGCTTTGAAAATGCATGGCGGGCATTGGCAAGGCAGTACCAGAAATATCCTGATGAGGGGACAAGGTGTGGTCTGAACTTGTTAAGCAAAATTATCAGACAGGTAAAAAGCGAAGTAGAAGAGAGCAAAAGGAATGGGCAGGTGACAATCGACGAATGGATAGACATGCTACAGAAAGGATTATGAGAATGAAACTATGTAAGGATTGCGCAAATAGAGGGAAAAAGAATAACTGCAAGCTTTACACATCATTAAGCAATTATGCTGAAAAGTGTAAAGATTTTAAACCAGTGGAAAAATCAAATAAAAAAGAAATGATTGAACGGGATAAAGAAGTTATTTACATAGCGGAACTTGATGCAGATGTTGATGATGTAATTGCGGCTGAATATCTGTATAGAAAAGGTGTGCTGAAAGAGGTAGTATGTGACCCAAAGCCAAGAACAGAAGAAGGGAGAGAACGAAAAAAACAGCTTGAGGAAATTGGTGTAAAAGTATCCAATAAGATTCCACCTATTGCGAAATATGTATTTGTAGGTGGTGCTTTGACAGAGTTGGCAGGATATTTGATTAATCATAAAATTGAGTATCTTGTAATGAATGGAGGCTTTGTTGGGTGCAATATTGTACAAAATCCTTTAGAAAAGTTTAAGGGGAAACAATCAGTACGGACATTCAATTTTAACTGTGATGTGAAAGCGACAGATTTTGTGCTTAGAAGCAGGAATGTTCGAAATATTATTCTTGTTGGAAAAAATGTATGCCATGATGAAATTAATACATTAAATGGCATCTGGTCGGAAGAAAGAGAGCTTTTGGAAAAGTATCATTCAAAACCAGATAAAAGACAACATGATATGCTTGCCTGTCGTGAAGGATTGATATTGTTAGGACTGCTTGATCAAAAGTCATATTTGAAATATGCGGAAGTTCGTCCATATAATACTGGATTAAAAGGAAACATGACAGAATGGGGGAGTACGGTTGGTAAATCTCCCTATAAGAACGTTTTAGCGGCAATTGATTGGAGTGATATTCTATTAAAGAGAGAGGATTGAGAGAATGGGATTAAAAAGAAAAGTCAAAGTAAAGATGTCCTGTATAGCCTATGTAATTGTGGATGAAGATTCGCAAGGAAACATGGAGATAGAGGATGTCGAGGAAGTAGAAGATATTGAGGATTTTGAGGTTATTCAAACCGATTAGCTGTTGGGATATTGTGAATGGAAAATGTAAAGGAAATCAAAAAAGCCGCCCCCAATTTCTTATGAGACAGCCCTTCAACATATGAGCATTATAGCTCATAAGAAAAAGTATGTCAAGGAGGCAGCAGTATGGAAAAAGAGATACCTATGTACATTTTAACCCAGAAACAAATTGACCACATAACAGCTATAGCTGTTAATGAAGCTATAAATGCTTTTCGAAAAGAGCAGACGAAAATTGCAAAAAAACAGGCAAAGGAAAAAAATAAGGTTGAAAAGACCAAAAAGATGCTGAAATCATATCGAAGGATTAAAACTACTTTATCTGATGAAGCTCAGTTCACAGAAGAGGAGCAGATAGAGCTTAGATGGAAATTTATACAAGATCTCATGGGAAATGCAAGAGAATCAGTAAGTAAATCTGAATTGGTAATAAAGGAGGGAGAAAAGAGAAGGCAGGAGGATCTATACTTTGCTTATCGAATAGAAAAAGCTACAGATATGTATCGCGAAGAATGTGAGAAGTCTGGAAGCGAGGAGGCAATGCGCCGATATCGGGAACTTAGTATGATGTATTTGGAGGATAGGGAATATTCCGTACAGGAAATTTCTCAGGCAGAGGGAGTAAGCGATAAGACAGTTTACAAGGATTTAGGAATAGCCTATGGAATTGTATCGGTGTATTTGCTGGGTATATGATCCGAAAGGAGAAAATAGAGAAGAGATGGAAAATTTAGAAGTATTTGAGTCTGGCATAGTACCAGCGTATGAATTAATTAAGAGTAACTATGAGACAGAACCGCCGACAATATCGGCGAGGGAACTTCATAAAAAAATGGAAGTGAAGTATGATTTTGCACGTTGGGTCAACAGCAACTTCAAAGAATTTGTTGAAAATGTGGACTTTTCTGGGGGTCACATAGATGTGAGAGGCAATCAATATGGAGGAACACAGACCATAGAAGATTATAATTTGTCAGTTGATATGGCTAAACATTTGTGCCGTATGAGTAAGACCGAAAAAGGAAAGATATGTCGTCAGTATCTTATTGATTTGGAAAAGGCATGGAACACTCCCGAACAGATTTTGTCAATAAGTTTTTAGATGTTGCGCAAAGAGAAAATATTGAACTTTGAAAATTATATATGGTACTGTCTTACATAGACAATCATAAAAAGAAATAGCATCCCATACCGCCTAAAGTTGAGGATGCTATTTCTTTAAATACGTTTTCATACAGAGGGCAATCGGAAATTTAATTCCGAATACCTTTCTAAGTAGATTATATACTAGGGCTGCTTGTTTTGCAAGTGGCTCTTTTTATTTTATAAGCTTGTAAAAACTGACAAATTTTGCTATTATAGTACAGAAATAGTAAATGATGGAGATAATTATGAAAAAACAAAGATTTAGGTTTATGGTAATTGTTATTATTTGTATTATTATCCAAACCGGATGCATGGCGAAAGGAAATAATGATGAGGAATATTTTGTAAGCGAGCAACAGGAAAGTTCAATACGGAGTGAAAATGAAACCGTGGAGAGCATAACCAGTAGTATACAGGAAAAGGAAAGTGAAACAAATCAAATTGAGACACAAATTGTACCAGATGGTTTTGAAGAATTGTCATTGATACAGTTTACAGAACTTTATAATTTGTTTGGAGAAAAAGCTGAAGAAGAAATGGCAAATCCTAGTTTTTTGGTACTTAGGGATATTGGAGTAAAAAAATTAAATGAAGTAGTATGGGGAAACTATAAGAACTCTTCTACAGATTCTTTCAAAGATATTACAATAGAGTATTTTGCCGTTACAGAAAAAAGAAATATTATCATAGGAATATCATACATTATTGATGAATGGAGTGTTCTTTTTGTAAAAGATGCTGATACAGGAAATTATTATTATGTTCCAGAAGAGCTTAAAGATACAATAGATTTGTATGATTACTCAACAGGGGAGCTTATTTCTCAAAAATCTAAAAGTCATGATGATGTTCAGAAGGAAATAAATGATCAATTGGAGAAGGAGGAAGAAAGTTTTGAAAGCGAGCTGAATGAAATAAAGGATGAATATATAGATAATCAGAATAATAAAAATTCATCAAAGGTAAGTGAATTAACTTTTGATGGAGAATCTATAATAGATGTTGCAGTACGTGACATGAAAGAGTATGAATACATAAAGGATGTTTATATAGAGATAGATGAAAGTGAAAAACAAATAAATATCGTAGTTCAAATACCATCGAATACAGATGCAGATACAGGAAGAATGGCGGGCGAAGATGTAGCAAGATATCTCGCATCATTGGCTTCATGGAGCAATGAAAGTTATTCTGGACCGAGCAGCGATGATCTGGGAGGCATATATAACAAGTACGATTTGCTTATATATGTGGACGATGGGAATCATTCTTTTGACATATATGGAGCAAAAGTAACAGCAGCTAGAAAAATTACATGGAGATAAGATTGATTAGGAGAGGACTTCGGTTCTCTCTTTTTACGCAAAAATTTTAACAATATCAATTGATTTTTGAGTTCCAAAAGTATATAATATACTTATGGAACTCAAAAAGGAGGTGAATTGGTGAGTGACAAAAAAATGGGTAGACCTGTTATTGGAAATCCTAAGACAGTGGATATAAAGGTTAGAATTGATGAAGAGACAAATGTTAGACTATTAAAATTCTGCAAGGAAAATGGATTAACAAGAGCAGAAGCCATTAGACAGGCAATACTCAACATGATAAAACAATAGAACAGTTGCCCACCGACCAAGTTTGCAACCGTTCTATTAAGCCCAACCACTACGGTGATTGATAAATCTATTCTATCAAATCATTGCGGTGGAATCAAGAAAAAAGGAGCCGTATCGTATGAAAAATTCAAATATCTTTAATGACTGTAATTATGCGGGGGGGGGGGGGTACTGTATGTGCAATGCCTGCAAGGCAGTAAAAAAAGCGATGGAAGATGCAGAGAAAATCACGAAGGAGGAGGTGGAAAAGCTGTTTAATGATGCCAAGGAAGCGTTAGAAAATGCAGGGGTATCTGAGAAGGAATAACCACACAGACAGTATGAAATTAGAATAAAAACGGGCTTTCATACGCGAGAAAAACAGTGGAAAAATAGTAGGTTGCAAGTAGAATAAGTTTAGTTTAGAATGTTATATAGCCAATATTCCATATGTCACCCCATAAAAAGGAGTGTATTGTCTTTTTCATGGTACTTGATGGTAGGTTACACACTACTATCAAGTACTAAAAAAATAAAAATTATAAGCTGTATAACATGGAAAAGGAGAATCAAATGGCAATATGGACCAGCAGGTATAGTAATAAAGAGTTATCAGTCGGCAGATATCATCCTGTAGGAATCAGCATCGGCAAGCCAAGATTTCATTTAGAGTATGTTCTGAGAGAGCAATGCTATTCTTTGGCACCAAAAGGATATATGCTGAACATGGACATTGATCAGTTCAAGCAAGCATATTATGAAAAGCTTGAGGAAATTGGCAAGGAAAAAATTATTAACATAGTTACAAAGCTGGACGAAAAAGCGAGAAATGAAGGCAAGGAGCTTGTACTGCTTTGTTTCGAAGATGTGAGGGTGGAGGGTGATTGGTGCCACAGAACCATCTTTGCAGAATGGTGGTCAGAGAATGTAGGGGAAGTCATAGAAGAGCTGCCTGATCCGACACCGCCGAAAGTAAAGAGAAAGTCAATAGGCGACAGTAAGAAACCTGCCAAAGAGCCTGCAAAGGAAGATAGCGGCTGTAAGCAAATGAGTTTGTTTGACTGTGGCATGGCAGGGATTTAACATAATATCCGGAATTGGTGAAAGAATCACGTTCCCCTCCAAGGGAGAGTTCCTGTTCATTGCAGGGTTCCGGTCCAACAACAACGGCATCGTATTCAGTGAGTACGGTGCCTTATTTTTGTGCAATGTGCTGTGGTGGGTATCAAAAATCTTCGGGGTTATACTTGGAGCTGACTCAGCTTTTTGTATAGTTTTCACAATTCAAGGAAAGGAGTGATAGGCAAATGGCATTTTTCATGAATCCGGGTGCAATGTTCTTGGGGTGCCTGGGTACCTCAGAACAGAAATTCCTCGTAAAGCTGATTGAGACAGCAGCGCAATCTGGATATACCAGGTTCATAGAGCCTTGTGCGGGTACATTCGCTATGGCAAATCTGGCAGTGCAGAATGGGTTCAAGCCGGAGCAGATTGAAACCAGCGATGTAAATATGATGTCTACGGTGCTTGGGTATGCCATCACGGGCCAGTCATTAGAGCCTCTGAAAATTCATGCACAAGGCTTTGAGGATTCGGAGCTGCTTGATCCGGCAACGGCATTGTACGCACAGCTATACCTCAGAACATCAAAGAACGCAGGCAATGATTATTTCTACCAGATGCTTACAGACCTGCGGATAAGACGGAAAGATCACATAGAGAGTATTAATCGGCAGATTGAGGTTGTGCGAAATCTTCTGCATGGAATGAGTTATAGGCCGTTGGATATGTGGGAGCATCTGAAAGAGGTACTGGACGATCCCCATGCCCTGGTTATTGCAAATCCGCCGACTTACTTTTCCGGCTATGAGAAGTTTTATGATACCCAGGGAAAAATGACATGGAAAGAGCCAGAGTATCAGCTGTTCGATCCGGAAACAGGACACCAGCAGTTCTACGATATGTGCATGGATGCAAAGGCGTTGGTTATCTGCTACCAAGAAAAGAGGGTAGGCGAGGCGGTAGGATATACGATATATGCCCGGTCTGGTACCAGGGCAGATTTGAACGCCTACATTACAACGAACCGGGAGGAAGAGGCGACAGCCCTTGCCAATGGAAAGAAAATCAAGCGTCCTTCAGAAAGCAAGCTGGAGCCGCTGGATTGCAGTATGATGCCGAGGGATTATGAAATCAAGGAGGATAGCAAAGTGCAGGTGATTCCGATTAAGGCGGCACAGTCTCAGTATTACCGTGTCCTGTGGACGCATAATTTCGTGGGTTCCTCAGCTACCTACAACCGGGCATTGCTGATAGATGGCTATGTGGCCGGAGTGTTCGGCATATCGAAGATGGCCACAGATTCCGTTTTTATCTGGTATGTGATGAAAGTACCGCATGAGAAGTACCGGTTAGGGCGGCTTTGCTATATGCTTGCACAGAACCGGGCATTTGTAGATACTCTCCTGGATAATATCGAGCAGGAAAAGGTTGTGAAAATGCGTACTGCAATGCTTACCAGGTACCCGGAGAACAAAGAGGTCCGGGGCATCATGAAATTGGTAAACCGGGCAGAAGATAAGCAGAACGGTTACAAGCTGACATATGAGGCTGAGCTGGTCGAGTGCAGATCAGAACAGCAGACATTGATCGAATGGCTAAGGAGGGAAAAACAGTGGCAAACGAACAGAGCGAAAGCATCCAAGTCGAAGGATGCTCAGTAATTTATGATATGGGTTCTGGTCTGGTGATTGCGAAAGTCCAGATTGATAAGGTCAAGGAGCAGGACATCAACGCCAGGGTGATGAAGAATGAAATGCAGGATCAGCTGACAGCCAATATCTTAAAGAGAGGGCAATTGGAGAGCCTGCCTTTTTTGGTTCTGAAAGACGGAAAGCTGGAGATTGTATCGGGGCATCACCGGATCAAGAGCGCAAGGGCGGCGGGATTAAAAGAGATTATTGTGATTGTGGATGTGTCCGGACTCTCCCGGAGCCAGATAGCAGCAAAGCAGCTGGCCCACAATGCAATCTCTGGATTTGACGATGGCAGCACGCTACGGGAAATCGTAAAGATGATTACCGATGTGGATGATATGATTGAGAGCTTTGTCGGAAATGACATCATGGAGGAACCGCTGGAGGCATACGATAAAATGCTGTCGCCTGCCATCCAGTTTGATTTTAAGAATGTGACGTTTTCATTCTTGCCACACCAGGTACAGGACATGGACGCTCTGATAAAGAATCTGGAAACTACTGCATCGGAGATTATCGGAGTGGCGTCATACGAACAGTGCAAGGGATTCGTGGAAACACTCAGCCAGTATCAGAAGTTTACGGACATCAGAAATGTTGGCGCCGCCATTCATTCGATGATCCAGAACGCCAACGAGAAAATGGATGGGGTCGGTTTCAACGAGGATGAGGAATGGACCTATCTGGCGAAACTGTTTGGCAGCAATGCAATTCCCGGAGAATCTGCAAAGGTGATGCAGCAGGCAATCAAAAAAGCAGAGAAAGAGGGTGCTGTAACAAGCAAAAACAGGTGGCAGCTTATTGAGTACCTTTGTGCAGATTATCTTAGTGGGAGATAACATACTGTATGGCGGCACAGCCGAAGTATAATGCCCTATACCATGATGATTGGGCGTGGTCTATGGCTGCAATGGGTGCCACCAATGAAGAGATTGCCAAAGCAATGAGTATCTCGAAGCGAACTATTATCCGATGGGCCAAAGAGCATGAATCATTTGGTAAGGCGCTGGCAGAAGGGAAAGCTGTATCGGATGCCAAAGTTATAAGAAGTTTATACAAGAGGGCCACTGGCTACGATTACACTGAGGAAAAGAAGATTGTCGAAGTTGACAAGGATGGAAGCGTAAAACCGGTAAGGGTTGAGACAACCAAAAAACATGTTCCGCCAGATGTAGCGGCACAATGTTTTTGGCTGAAAAACAGGCAGAGGGACCGTTGGCAGGACAGACCGCAGGATCACATTCAGGGTGGGGACGATGATACAGAAGTTACCATTTATCTTCCAGACAACGGGAGGGATAATACATGAGCAGGAGAATTGTGTTGGCTCCACAAAAGGGACCGCAGGAAATGTTTCTTGCTACATCTGCTGATATATGTATTTATGGAGGCGCTGCGGGAGGGGGTAAAACCTTCGGACTGCTTTTGGAAGTATTGCGGCATAAAAACAATAAAAATTTCAATGCGCTTATTTTCCGCAGAGATTATAATCAGGTGACTTCTCCTGGTGGTTTATGGGATAGCAGTAAAAAGATTTACAGCTATGTGAAAGGTTGTTATCCATTAAAGACACCAAAACTACACTGGACATTTCCAAGTGGTGCATCAGTCAATTTTGCACACCTTGGAAGTGATGAAGATTGTCTCTCATGGCAAGGTTCCCAGATAACAATGCTGGGATTCGACGAGTTAACGCATTTCAGTGAGTATCAGTTTTTCTATATGCTATCCAGAAACAGGACAGATTCCGGTATATCGCCGTATATCAGAGCGACCTGTAATCCCGATGCTGATTCGTGGGTTGCGGGTTTTATTTCATGGTGGATAGATCAGGAAACAGGGTATCCGGTACCAGACAGGTCAGGAAAAGTCCGGTGGATGGTCAGGATTAATGAAGTTATTCATTGGTATGACAGCATAGAGGAAGCTGTCAAAGCTGCAGTAGAAAGTGGCATTGAGGAACGTGAAGCGGCAAGAATGCCAAAGACTGTAACTTTTATCGCAAGCACATTGCAGGACAATAAAATTCTGATGGCAAATGACCCGGGCTATCTGGCAAATCTTTTGGCATTATCTCTTGTGGAAAGAGAACGCTTATTAAAGGGCAACTGGAAAATAAAAGCTGCAGCGGGACTGATGTTTAAAAGGACAAAAGTCAACATACTTGAAGTATTGCCGACAGATGTCATTTTGTGGGCAAGAGGATGGGATTTGGCAGCGACTTCTGAGGATGAGGATGGAAATCCGGCATATACAGCGGGCGTGCTGATCGGCAAACGCAGAAATGGACGGTATATCGTTGCTGATGTGATAAACCGCAGACTGGATTCGGCAGAAGTACGAGAACTGATTAAAATGACCTGCATCGCAGACCGGGCAAAGTACGGAAAGGTTACAACGCGCCTTCCTCAGGACCCGGGACAGGCAGGCAAGGCGCAGGCACAGAGCTTTTTGAAATTCCTGTCAGGATTTATTGTAAAGATACTGCCGGAATCGGGCGACAAGGTTACAAGGGCAGAACCGTTCTCGGCGCAGTGGCTCGGGCTTGAAGGAATGGACAAGGGAAATGTTGATGTGCTGGCTGCAGGCTGGAACGAAGAGTATTTTAACCAGCTTGAGAGTTTTCCTCAATCCAAGTTTAAGGATATGGTGGATGCAAGCAGCTCCGCTTTTGGTGAGATAGAGAACGGAGGGACATACTCGGCGCCGCCTTCGGACAGCAGTTTGGGAAAATCAAGTTATTGGAGGTAAGCGTTATAGCAGAATTATCAGATAAAATAAATGATAAAAGAAAAGAGGTGGGGTGCCATTGGCAGGCAGTAAAGAAATAGGTCGCATAGGGCAGCGGCGTTATGGCGGGAACATTTATGAAGAATTTCTGCATGAGCTGCGGGGGAAGCGCGGCATAGAGGTATACCGGGAAATGTCGGAGAATGACGACGTTGTAGGCGCTATCCTGTTTGCTATCGAAATGCTTGTGCGGCAGTGCGCATGGAATGTAGAACCGGGAGGAACTACAGCAAAGGACAGAGAGGCGGCTGAGTTTGTTGAAAGCTGCATGAATGACATGCAGGATACATGGACGGACACCATATCTGAAATATTGTCGTTCATTACCTATGGATGGAGTTTTCACGAGATTGTATATAAGCGCCGTATGGGAAACACGAAAGACCAGAGGACGAAAAGCAAATACACTGATGGACTGATTGGCTGGAAGAAGCTGCCTATTAGGGCGCAGGAGACGTTGTATCAGTGGGAATATGACAATGAAGATAACCTGCTTGGCATGACACAGATGCCGCCCCCGGATTTCGGAATCTGTACGATTCCTATAGAAAAGGCGCTGCTGTTTCGCACAAAAAGCCGGAAGAACAATCCAGAAGGACGGAGTATTCTTCGAAATGCATACCGTTCATGGTATTTTAAGCGCAGGATACAGGAGATTGAAGGGATTGGTATTGAAAGAGATCTGGCAGGGCTTCCTGTCATTTACGGACCAGAGGGGCTAGATTTGTGGGATACGTCAATACAAAGTAATGTTGATGCATTATCGGGACTGGAAACTATGGTAAGGAATATACGCAGGGATGAAATGGAAGGCGTTGTTCTTCCGGCTGGCTATAAGTTTGAATTGCTCAGTTCCGGTGGTACCAGACAGTTTGATACCAATGCAATCATTAACCGTTATGATACCAGAATTGCAATGACGGTACTGGCGGATTTTATTTTTTTAGGACATGACCAGACAGGAAGCTGGGCGCTGAGTTCAGACAAGACAGAACTGTTTGCAGTTGCGATAGGCGCATTTCTCGATATTATCTGTGAGACGTTCAACAGTCAGGGCATTCCATCTTTGATAGATATAAATGGTCAGCATTTTGCAGGTATTACAGAATATCCCAAAATGACGCATGGAGATATTGAGGATGAGGATATTACCAAGATAGCAACGTTCATTAAGGACATGACGGGTATCGGTGTACTGGTACCGGATGACGGTCTGGAAGATTATATCCGGCAGGCAGGGCATCTTCCAGAAAGGACTGCTGACACGAGGGAGATTGATCGTACAAGACAGGAGCAGCAGGAGCAGAACCAGCCTCCTGAGCCAGAAACAGCAGCAGGCACAGAACCAGACGGGGAAGAGGAAGAAATCCCAGAGGATAAGGTAAAAGCTGCTAAAAAGAGATTAGGAAGGGAGAACAGCGTATGGGATTACGGATGACTGCTCCCAAAAGGGTAAGGAAAGTAAAGACTGAAAACAGTCAGGAGGTTCTCCGCAGACTTGAAGAGTATCTGGAAAGCGATGCTGCTTCTTGGGAACCTGTAGAAATTCTCTGCGGATTCTGGGAGGACCAGCAGAATGCGATTACGTATCAGGAGCTTAGGCAGGCAGTACAGGACGGGGCATTGAGCCAGGAAACAATGCGTCTGTGGACACAGGACTATTCTGTGCTGGTTGCAGGGAGACTTCGTGATTTATGGACGAATGCGCTTGCTGCTGGTCCTTCTGGCCAGCCAGTTCTTGACGGCACTGGTTTTGAGATTAATATGCAGTCGCCGGGAATACTGGGGTGGCTTAGCGAGCGCGGCGCGGAATTTGTTACAGCGAGCACGCAGGAGCAAAAGGATGCGATTGCGGCACTGCTGACAAAGAAGATGGTAGAGGGGCATACCGTTGATGAGTTATCAAGATTGATTCGCCCGTGTATTGGTCTGACAGAAGGAGATTCCAAGGCAGCAGCCCGGCTTTATGACAGCATCGTGGAAAAACTGAAAAAAGACCATCCGCGGATGAAGCCGGACAGTATCCGACGCAAGGCGCTTGATGCCACGCAGAAATATGCGGAGAGAAAGCACCGGGCAAGAGCCATGACCATAGCGCAGACCGAGAGCGCTTTTGCTTATAATCGTGGTGCGGATGAAGGGATACGGCAGGCACAGGATGCAGGATATCTTGGTGTGATGATAAAACGGTGGAGTACTTCCGGTGATGATAGAGTGTGCCAGTTATGTGCATCCTTGGAAGGTGTAGAGGTCGGTATGGATGCTGATTTTAATATTGGAGGCAAAACGTTGTTTAGAGGACAGCATATGCTTCCACCGGCGCATCCAAGATGTGCATGTGCTGTCGAATACATAGAAGAATATCCACCGGCAGGGAGGAGGTGACAGGGTGAAGAGATTTTCTGATTTGATCGCAAAATCGGCAGAAAAAAAATTGGCACAAAAAAATTCTGATGATATCCTCAAAGGACGATTTAAGATCGCGAAATCTGACGATGAGAAAATGCTTGCGTTTGGATGGGCGAGCGTTTCCATGCGTGTAGATGGAGAATTGATTGAGGACTGGCAGAAGGATATCGTGGAACCAGAGGAACTGGAAAAAGCGGCGTATGAATTTGTACTGCTGTACCGTGAAGGCGGGGAGATGCACGAACGGGGCGGAGCTGCTGTATTGATAGAAAGTGTTGTATTTACAGAGGAGAAAACACAGGCAATGGGGATTCCGCCCGGAACGTTGCCTGTTGGCTGGTGGATTGGATTTAAAGTGCTGGACGAAGATGTCTGGGAAAAGGTCAAAGATGGGACTTACAAGATGTTTTCTATCGAAGGCGAAGCAGAGAGGGTTGAGGTCAAAAGTGATGAATAATGTGATAAATCAAAAGGCATTTTTAAACAGATGCCTTTTTGTTTTATAAATTCTACAGAAAGGAGACAAGGAAGTGGCAACAAAGCTAAAAAATCTTAAAATCAGGAAAGTAGATTTTGTAGATGAAGGGGCAAATCCTGACGCTGACATCAAAATAAGAAAGAAAAAAGACAGGGAAGAACCGAAAAATTCCAGCAGCATACTGAAAAAGCTGCTTGGTTTTATCGGCAAGGCAGCCGGGATGGATGAAAGCGAGATTGACAGCGCAGTGGATGAAATACAGAAAGGCGATTCCGTGAGTTTTAATGACAAGATTAACGAAGTCAATAACCGGAAGATCTGTGATGAAATGTGGGACGTCTGCTATGCACTGCAGTCGGCTCTTTGCTCGATTTTGAATGATGATGAGCTGGACAGCACCAGTGCGGCTACCGCGATGCAGGAGAGCTTGGATGAATTTTATGCTGTAGTGCAGGCATCTGTATCTAAGTGGTCCAGCGGCAAGGAAGCCAGTATTATCAAGAAGAGTGATGAAGTATCAGAGGCAGACATGGAGCTGATGAAAGCAGCCGTAAAAAGGCTGAATGAAACAATTAAAAAGGCTGGAAAAGATGCCAGTGACGAGGAGGAATCCCAAGAGGATGAACCAGAGAATGACAAAAAAATGAAAGGAGAAAAAGAAGAAATGAAGATTGACAAGAGTAAACTGACTGATGCAGAGAGGGCTTTTCTGGAAAGCATTGAAAAGCGTTATAGTGCAGATGACGGAGATCATCCGGCTGATGGAGGTGCAGCGCCGACACCAGATGTACCAACGCCGTCCTCTGAGCCTGCACCTGCAGAATCAGCAGTAAGCAAGTCTCTAGCCCAGCCTGCAGCAGATACGGCGGCTTTTTCACCGACAGATGAAACAGACAGTATCTACAAGGGGCTGCATCCAGCAGTGAGGGCAGAACTGGAAAGTTTAAAGAAGTTCCGGGAGGATGCGGAAGCCAGAGAGCTTACAGAGATTGCAAAGAAATACGCGATCATCGGCAAGACAGAGGCGGAACTGGTGCCCTTGTTTAAAAGTCTGAAAGCGGCAGGTGGCACAGCCTACAATGACATGATTGCCGTATTGGATCAGGCAGTGGATACCGTTGAGAAATCCGGTGCGTTTTCCGAGATTGGAAAGTCCGGGCATGGCAGTACAGACGGCAGTGCATGGGCTGAGGCAGAAAGCAAGGCAGCGGAGCTTATGAAGTCTAAGACTGGATTGTCCAAAGCGCAGGCACTTGATGAAGTCTTTTTGGAAAATCCCGGTTTAGCTGAGAAATGTGAAAAGGAGGGGTAAGGCATGGCAGATTATTTTGGAACCAGTATTAATGAGAGTCCGACAATCGTACTTCCTGCGGGAGAAAAGATTGAAAATGCACGTGGCATCGCCGTCATAGTCAAAGACGGTACAGTTGTGAAACCGACAGCAGGCGCTCATGTAATTGGCATTTCACTTATCGAAACCGATGGGATTGTGGAGAAGGGCGCTGGTGTTGATATTCAGATTAAAGACATCGGGAAATGGACAGCAGGGGAAGAAATAACCGTGGGCACTGAATTGACGACAGATGCAGAAGGAAGGGCGGTAGCTGCAAAAGCAGGAAATTTCATTACAGGAATTGCCCTGAGCAGCGCGTCAGCAGAAGGAACATTGGTTAAAGTGCAGATCATCAATGCAGGCTACAAGCCCGCAGGTTCATGAGGAGGTAGAAGATAAATGGGTACAGGAAGAGAAGTAGGAAGTGCCACCGAATTACAGGCACGTATAGCGAAAGGGTGGAAACCCAACCGTTATCTGACAAATATGAGTATGGCGTTTTTTAACAGTACCGCGGATTATGTGGCAACAAGCATTTTTCCCATCTGTCCGGTGGAATTTTCTACTGGATATTATTATATCTACAACAAAGGAGACCTTGCACGGGATAACGTGCAGAGAAAGCCAAAATTTGGTAAGGTGACGCCTGCCCAGATGGGACATACAGATGATACATACCGCTGCGAAGTAGATCAGATTATTGTAGGAATCGACCAGATTGGTGCGCAGAATTACCAGCGTGCCAATGTGCCGCCGTCGATTGACCCTAAAAGGGCGAAGAACCGTTTTGTCACAGACCAGCAGCTGTTACATCTTGATATTATGTTTGCCAACAATTTCTTCAAATCTGGCGTGTGGGCACATGAATTTGAAGGGATTGCATCAGGAGGGACAGCGCCGGGAGCGAACCAGATGATTAAGTTCTCAGATGCAAACTCGGACCCGATCAGGTTCTTTGATGCCCGCAAGCGGCAGATCAGACTTGACGGCAGGAGAACCCCGAACAAGCTGACACTGGGGTATGACACCTATCTTGCGCTGAAAGAGCATCCTGACCTGCTGGAACGTGTGAAATACAGCGGCAGCACAGCAAACCCGGCGCAGGTAAATGAACGGGTACTGGCAGAACTGTTCGGCGTGGATGAGGTAAAGGTGCTGTACGCTACCTATAATGCGGCAGAGGAAGGGCAGTCAGATGACATGCAGTTCATTTGTGAGCCAGACGGGGCGTTATTGTCGTACACAACGTCAAGTCCACGGATTGACGAGCCGTCAGCAGGCTATATCTTTACATGGGATATGCTTGGCAATGGAAATTTCATGGCAACGGATGTATTCGAAGGGGAAGGGGGTACTCATGCTGAATTTATGGAAGGACTGCTTTCGACTGACATGAAAAAGACCTGTGATGACCTTGCGTGCTATATGAAAACATGTGTCTAAGGAGGGAATGTCATGCAGTATTTGTGTATAAAACAGCTGACAGCAGGCGGAAGAACCTATAATCCGGGAAATATAATCCCAGATGGTGTTATTCTGCCTGAGAGGAGTTCGAAGCTGATCAAAAACGGTTATATCTCTAAGGTAAATGAAGAGACTGATGAAAACCATGATGAGATGTATACAAAAGAGCAGGTAGAAAAAATACTTGCAGAAGCAATAGAAGATGCAGTAAACAATACGATCGCGGAAATGGATCAGAAGCAGAAAGAGCTTCAGGAAGAACTGCAGCAGACAGCCGCAGAACTGAAAGAGACTGAGGATGGTGCATATATGGAATCTATTGTGATTGATATCATTATAGGTTCTGACGGAGAAAATGAGCAACATATGGCAGTCATGGCAAAGCCGGAGGAAATCCAGCAGGTATTTTCCATCATGCAGTTAAATGCCGAGAACGGTTCGAAAGCAATCGCTGATGTGAAGAGTGAAAATGTTCTGATACTCCTCCATGCCTCAGACAGCCGCAAAACCATCAAGGATGCGGCAAAAAAGCAGGCAGACAACTTATTCTCCACTAACGGGGATTCAGAAGCATACAGAGGCAGTAACGCAGCCACAGATACCAATATAAAGGGAGATGATACCTGATGCCAAAAGGTACGTATACATATGACCCGGGACAGATTGGGGAAACTGGAAAAGACCGCATGAGATTTGAATTGGGCGATGTAATGATTGAGGGTGGCGCCGATACAACGGCGCTGACTGACGAGGAGATTCAGGCAGCATTGGATTCGTACCCCAAATCGTACAGAAGGGCAAAGCTTATGCTGCTAGAAAGCCTGTGCCGCCGTTTTGCCTATGAGGTTGATTCAAAGACGGGTCCTTTGTGGCTGTACATGCAGGCAAGAGCAAAGATCTGGCGTGAGGACTATGAAAAACTAAAAAAAGAAGTGTCAGCGGAAGCATGTATACCCAGTCTGGGCGGCGGTGGCAGCGGAGGATGTAATAAGCCTCCGTATTTTTATGCCGGAATGCAGAGGAATGAAAGGGCTGAGGGTAGATGGTAAGTACAAGGATGATGTATCTGCGCCCCGGTAATCTGTTCAAGGAGTTTATTATCGAAGGGAACAGGCAGGCGGTGACAGGTACAGGAAGGGTGGCAAACGTCCATACAGGAGATGGAACAAGAACCCTGAAAGGATGTTTAGCCGAGGCTTCGGATGAGGACAGGGCAAACCACAGCCAGAATGACCACATCATCACCCATACGATAACACAGGCAGGAAGAGCGATGGTAAAAAGGACGGATAAACTGATTCTCGGAGAGCGGACGTTTTATATTGTTGATATTGATGATGCCGGTGCGCTGGGAGTGTCTACGATATATTATGCCGAGGAAAGGCGGGATGTGAAATGAAATTATGGGTGGATGGAAAAAATGGAAGTGCTGGAAGCGCCATTGGAGCAACTATAAAAGAGCAGGTGACAGATATTAACCGGAAAGTGGTTTCGAGGGGCGTGCGCGCGGTAAATGCAATAAGAAACGCAGAATTAGAGGTGTTAAAAGGGCAGCGCAGCGGCAGAGTATATAGAAAACCCTATACGAAATCAGCAACCTATACCGCATCAGCACCAGGAGAGCCGCCTGCCAGAAGGACAGGAAACCTTCGTTTGCACTGGAATGGACAGGTAAAAAGTGAGAGCGCTGACAGCGGCGGCATTGCCATTGTGGCAGAACTGGAAAGCCAGGAACGGTATGCTGCCGCCCTCGAAAATGGTACACGGCATATGGCACCCAGACCATTTATAGAAAAAATTAAGGAAAAGGCTGCGCCGGAAATCCAGAAGATTTACAGCCAGCCTTATACGTAAGGAGGGAAGCTGTATGTCATTGGTAGCGGAAAAACAGACGGCAGTTTTTGACCTGGCTCAGATCAGGCGCGGAGATCTGTTGTATGGCAGACACTGCACATGGGATAAAGGAAAATCTGGTTTTGTGACATCGGCAACAGAGAATCAACTGACAGTTCAGTATTTCCCCGGTATCGGCAATGTGACAAACCATTTTATTATATACATCTCAGAGGTAGTGAACGGTGAGTGGGAAATACGGTGGTCTGCCAATATGAAAGAGATTCATGAATATGGCATCAAGACCGAAGAAAAAGAGCCGGAAGCAGAAGGAGGCGGTGACAATGCTGCTGGAAGAACTGATATATAAAAGATTTGTCAGTTCGAACAAACTGACAGGGCATCTCGCAGTTTATGGCGGGATGCCTGCCGTATTCAGCCCTGAACCGCCTGATGAAATGCAGGAGGAATGGGAAGGGAATACACAGTATCCAATGGTCGTTTATAACTTTGACTTACAGGCAAACGAAGAACGGCACAGTGCCGGCACGCTTTCTGTGTCCCTGCTCTGCCAGAATACAGCCGACGTAATGCCAGAACGGATCGAGCCGCTGGTAAGGGACTGTCTGCGGGATGTGGTACTGACGCCGGAAAACGGTGCGCCATATTGTTTTGCATGGGCACGAACCGATGCCTTTACGCTGGATGGCGACAAGGCAGGAGTGACGATTGGGAGCGAAATAAGGTTTGACATACTGGAATATCCATCACAGGAAACATCTGACCCTGACCCTGTAATGGCTGTGAACAGATATGTAAAGAAGATTTATCCTGAATGCCTGATTATGGGGCATGACAGAATGGATGAAATAACAGAGGCATCTGCTGGACAGCCAGTGATATACTGTCGGCTGCTCAGCACTGAAAAGGCAGAGGAAACCTATACAGTTGCATGGATGAATGGCAGGATTGCCGTTCATGTTTTGTGCCCGGACAGTACAGTCAGAATGAAAATGGCTGCGGATATTACAAACAGTATGGCGTCAGACGGTGAGATTATAATGCTTGACAACTCACCTATGTTTATCCGACGCCTTCAGGCAGACTATAAATCTGATTATCTGAAAAGCGGTCAGGTTTATGCGACAGTTCATTATGGCATTCTGAAAGGTCTGCCAAAGAAAAAAGTACAGATTAAAGGAGGTTTAAGAGAAAATGCCAAATAGTAAGAAAGAAGCTGAAAAAGATAAGATTGACAATGTGGCAAAAGAAACCGCAGCCAGTGTTACAGGGAAAAACGGTATTCAGCACAAGGGCAGTGATTCCATGTATTCGGTTGAAGAGTTCAGCGCAGGAGCCAAGGCGCTCTTTGGCGTGGAGCCTGAACTTGTGGAGGCAGCGTTAAAAAATGCCGGAGTGACAAGATGCACAAAAGAAAAGGCAGAGAAGATCGTAAAGTCCTTTGTGAACAGGGAGGTAAAGTAGTATGGCAGGAACATACATTATTGGCGAAAAGAAAGTACGTCCGGGGGCGTATTTTAATGTTACGAAAAAGGATGAGGGAATTACCCCGGACATCATAAGCGGGGTTGTTGCCTGCGTTTTTAAATCAGACTTTGGACCGCTTGGAACGGTGGCGGAACTTGGTACCAGTGAAGGTTATGAGAAAACGTTTGGTACAGGAGGCACAACAGATACTATCAGGGAAGCGTTCAACGGCGGGGCTGTAACCGTACTTGCTGTGCGCTTGGGGAACGGAGGTACCGCCGCATCTATTACGCTGAATGACGATGAGGGGGAAGGCGTTGTCAAGATCGCAGGCAATTATCCGGGGGCAAAGCCGTTTTCTGTGACTGTTCGTGAGAAGCTGACGGATAATAAGGTAAAACAGTGTATTATTTACTCCAGGAACACGGAATTTGAGAGCATTGAATTTGATGCCGGCGAAAACGAAGCAGCAAATCTTATAAAAGCGTTTCAGCAGAGCAGAAATTTTACTGCGCAGCTTTTGGACGAGGAAAAAGCATCTTCAAAGGTTGCAGCCATTTCACAGGGGGCGTTTTCTGCCGGGACAGATCCGGAGACAACTGTGTCTGATTATTCCAATGCTTTTACCGAACTTGAATCGTATGAGTTTAATACGCTTTGCGTGGATACAAATGATGTCGGGGTTCATCTGTTAATGCACTCGTTTATAAACAGAGTCTATGATGCAGGGCAGTTCATTATGGGAGTTGTTGCGGAAAGCAGTGATGTAAGCCTTAATGAACGGATGGAACACGCTCTGGCTTATAATGATTACAAAATGCACTATGTCCTGAACGCGCATTGTGGAGAATCTGATGCTGAAATTGATGGGTATCAGACAGCAGCGCGCGTGGCGGGCATGATTGCTGCGGTGCCTTCTAATAAATCTTTGACCCACAATGTTCTGAATGGGGTGTCAAGGCTGATTGAAAGGCTGACAAACACAAATATGATTAAAGCGGAACAGAGCGGATGCATTGTATTATCGGTGAACTCTGACAAGCAGGTATGGATTGATTCGGCAATAAATACTCTGGTAACTCCCGATGAGGACCATGATGCAGGCTGGAAGAAGATACGCCGGGTCAAAACACGTTTCGAGCTGATGCGCAGAATTAATATTACTGCGGATTCTCTTGTCGGAAAGGTGGATAACGACAGTAACGGCAGAAAGACGATTATTTCGCAGCTTCAGTCAGTCGG